>Ga0272441_10000770_pt1 | contig 71117 bp, 58 predicted proteins | sample SSMProp6N_FD_193582 | JGI IMG/M metagenome (GOLD analysis project Ga0272441, IMG submission 193582) | Marine sediment archaeal communities from Little Sippewissett salt marsh, Falmouth, MA, United States - SSM-Prop-6N | ecosystem: Environmental > Aquatic > Marine > Wetlands > Sediment ...
GCTTGCGGTAATACTTTTTGAATTGCGGATCATTGGGCATGTTGGTGTTCATTGTAACCTCCTCGTTGAAATTATTAAACCAATGGCGAATGCACTTGCATCGTCGACTTGGAGATATTACAACAAAAGCGGGAGGTTACAGCAAGATGTTTATCTCAGAGAATATGGATGGGGATATCTGTCTCCGCGAAGCGGCTTCGTCCAACAAATGTGTTCAGCGGACTTTCCTTGTCGCTTCGCTCCTTCTAAAGCCGCTGACGCCAGCGTTGGCATTAAAACTTGACTTTCAGTCCGATTATGGTACCATTTTCGGACTGGAGGGAAGAATTATGAATATTACAAGTGATATAAAGCCGGTTACCTATTTGAAATCGCGAGCCGCTGATTTACTCAATCAAATTAATGAAACGCATCGGCCTGTAATAATTACCCAAAACGGTGAGCCAAGAGCCATACTGCAAGACCCTAAAAGTTATGAAAATATGCGCAATGCTATCGGTATATTAAAGCTTATTTCTGAAGGTGAAGCCGACATCAGGGGAGGGCGAATTAAATCACAAGAAGATGTTTTCGATGAAATCGAAAACGCATTGAAAGCAAGCCATAAATGAGCAAGAAATATCAGGTTGCATGGGCAGCTGTAGCGCAAAACGATTTAAAGCAAATCATTGAATATATAGCGATAGATAGCCCAGGTAACGCCTCCCAAATACTCAAAAAAATAAAACTGAAAGCATCCGATCTTTATACTGTGCCGGATCGTGGTAGAATTGTACCGGAGTTGAAAGACCAAGGCATACACACCTACCGAGAATTAATCATCGCTCCCTGGCGAATTATATACAGAATATCAGATACAACGGTTTTTGTTTTGTCCGTTATTGATTCAAGACGGAATGTTGAAGATATCTTGCTCTATAGATTCGTCAAATAATACTGGATGCCAACATTTGCGTGCATCAGTAGGAGGTCGAAACGGCAACTGAAAATTGACCCACCTTGATCACCCAAAATTGACCCACCCTGGGTTTAGTAAAGTGCCTCCTCTGCACCCCTGGGATGGCGCTGTGGTGATGGGCCGCGGTATCGAGAGGAAACGTATATTCCTAAACAATAAGGATCGGGATGATTTTATTAATCGGTTATCCGATCTCGTTAAGGAAGGGGCTATAGATATATATGCGTGGGCACTCATGCCCAATCATTTTCATTTGTTTATGACAAAAAAGAACCTGAGGATTTCCGGGCAGAGGATCGATCTGGAAGAATTATGCAACAGAGTTTGTAAAAAGAAGAATGTATCATTAGCAGAACTTATTTCGGGAAGTCGCAGACGTGAACTGGTCAACGCACGAAGGATCGTTTCATGGATAGCGGTCAATGAATTGGGATATTCAGGCGCAGAGGTCGCACGGCATCTTGGCGTGACAAATTCCTGTGTAACGCGATTTCTTTCATCTGGAGAGAAACCTGCTATAGAGGGCGTAATATAATAGTTATGCACGCTCTGCACGAACGTTTACTTGGAGCAAAGCAATGTCCTGTTGGACTTGTGGTAGAAATATGAATCTGGATCTCTTAAAAGAGGTAAACCGGTTATGGTATAGGATTTATCCCTATCTGGCCGACCAGATATTTGAAATCTATCAAAGGGATTTTGGCAAAATGCTGGAATTGGGTCCCTTTTCTGGCGGAATATCGTTTGAGATGGCGAAAAGGCATGGGGCTTTTGATATCACGCTTGCCGATGAAGACCCAAGAATACTGGAATATTTTGAGGAAGAGATCCGGGGGGAGGGCCTTTCCGCTACCATCGGAACAGAAAAAACAGCCTATGCCCCCTTGATTTTTAATGATGGTGCATTCGATTTGGTGGTCTGCAGGGGGGCCTTTTTCTTTCTCGATGAAAAGGGGCGTTTGCTTAAAGAGATATCCCGGGTACTCAATAAAACCGGTGTATCTTTTGTCGGAGGGGGGTTCGGGAAAAATACCCCCCGTCAAATGATTAACGAAATTGCAGATGAATCCCGTGAATTGAATGATCTTCTTGGTAGAAAACGGATCACTGTTGATAATCTGGAAGCGATTATTGACCGATCCGGCCTTTCTGGAATTGCCAGGATTGTGCAGGAAGGGGGATTGTGGGTCATTCTGGATAAATCGTCTTAGTTCGGCAGATAGTGTCCATTTATTACATTGCAGGCCTAGAAAAACACACATAAGAACAAATAATGCTGCGGAAATGTTTGCAGAAGAAGCAGGTTTCACGGAAATTCTTACCACCTCATGGCTTTTTGTTTAGCATCATTTCGCTGCTTTATAAGTTGCTGAAGGTTGGCGCAATTCAAGTATTATTATTTTATTCGCAGCTGTTGACGGTTTTGAAAATCAAAAGATACCATTTGAATTCGTGACGGTGAAATAGGGGACATCAATGAATATTCCTGCGCTATTATGTGGTTTGGGCTGTAGCGGTGCTGCAATATTGTTGTTTCGAATGGCCAAAAATGAGCTTTCAATTAAACAACGAACCAGCCAGTTAACTTCGACTCGCATTCGGGAAATTGCTCCCGGCTTTTGCCTGGCTGCTGGTGAAGTAGTTTGTGACACACCACTATATACACCATATTCCAAGACACCTGTGGTATGGTATCGATATCAAATTTCAGAGCGCCGCGCGCGACAAGACGGTGTTCGCCAACCGGATCAGTCTCTGGCATCCGGCAATCAATGCTGCCCATTCGTGTTAAAGGATGAGACCGGTGAAATTAAAATCATCCCGGAAGGGGGAACAGCACTTTCCTATCCGCACCATAAAATTATGAAATCTCGAAGTGGAAAGCGCACACCACTTAGGGATCGCATCAAGAAACTGAAAGCCGCTGATCGACAAAAATATTCGGAGGGACAAAAAAAGCCTTTCTTTCGTAAGATCGAAATGGACGACGAACCACTGGATATACCAGACGATCTGATTGAGTTGATACCGGACTCTGTTGAGGCAAATAGGGCTCACCGCACATACAGAGAGGAATGGATTCAATCTGGAGATTATGTCTACGTATTGGGTTCCGCAACAGAAAACGAAGGCACTGCAATAATTATTAGAAAACCTGATAAGTCCACCCCTTTGTTAATATCATCACAAAAGGAAAAAATAACGACCAGCGCGTTTCAAAAAAATTGCATGGTCCTTTCACTCGCAGGGTTGGGATTCGGGGTGGTAAGCGCTTTCCTTTTGTTGATTGGCGTGGATATTCTTTAAACGATTCATGGCAGTATCTGAAATTGATTTGGCGAACACGTGCTCCGACATGAGGAATAAGCAAGATGCCAAACACAGCAAGCATAATTTTATTCGGTATTCAAAGCGCTCTTCGATTGGGGCAGCAAGCGCGTCAGGCCTACGTGGATTCGACCCGCAACAGGGCACTGGTGCTGCCGCTTCCGAACTTCAATCCTGCTCCAAATGCGGGTTCGGCCCTGATCTATTACGCAGACGAGCCTGATGAGGAAATACCCGTCCCGATAAGAGAGGCGGTCGGTAAGTCCAGGGCAAATCCCGAGAATCCTGGCCTCACTCAAGAAGAAAGTCGTATGGTCCTCGATTATTACAACGAATACCTGCTCATGCGGAGTGATACGTGGGAATCGATTGTCCCCTCTCCGGAAGGCAGTTTTTTAACGCGGGATTCCGTAGCGGCTGCAGTGAAAATCCGCGAATGGGACCGCGAGGCGAAATGGCAGGGGGTTGGGCAGTGGGACCAAGAGGGAGCACCAGGGCCGAGTCCCCTGCAGCGTGTTGCCGGGACCATTGTTGAAATCGGCATTGACTACTTCGCCCATGTCCCGGGCGCCTTTAACGAGGAGACGCGTCAGGGTAAAGCGGTTCGTGCCGTCCTAACATCGCTCGACAAGGTTGAATTCGTTGACAAGCCTCTCGGAGATCTGCCGATAAGGTTGTTCATAGCGACACTCGAAGGGGTCGCAGAAAACGCTGAGCTACTGACATCCGATGAAGAAACGCAGAAGCTCATTTCCGTAACGACCTCTTCCCTTGCAAGTGAGGTCTCGGAACGGATCCAACAACTGCGTGCGGAATCAGAAGGAAGAACCGACGCCGACAAGGAAAACGGGATTATTTATTGGGCGGAGCTCGTTTTTCGGAGCGTATTGTCAAGTGGAGGGCGCTTGATCGCGTCTGATCCGAAAACCTATTTGGGCATAGACAATACCGGGGACGCCGCGCTTGTCACAAAAGTGGGCGAGAGCGTGATCGATTTCGTTCTTAAATTGCCTGAGGGTGAGCTGCACCGCACATTTGGGAAGGAAGGGCTGAACGTAGTTGTCACTGCGGCGCTCCGAGCCGTCGGGGAGCACCCCGAGATCATCATTCGAAAAGACGGAAACGGAAAGACTATCGGTGCGAGCGCGGACGGCTTGAAGAAACTGCTATCCGACATTGCGACCGATCTCGGGAACATGCCGCGCCTTATCTATCGTCCGGCGCTGTTGCCGGACATTGCGCGGTTAATCCTGGAAAAATCAGGGGAAAACATTACGGTTCTCTGGCCGGAATTCTCCGCAGATCCAAGAAAGAACCTTCTTGTTGTCGCAGCCCAGAAGACGCTTGAGATTTTAACTCAAAAATTGACGGGAGCGCGGTGGACACCCCAGTTCGACGACAGCGATCTGGTCCTGGTGACCGAGGCGGTTCTCGACGCCTTCGTGGAGAACCCGGGGTGGCTCATCGATAGTGCAGGTGGGGCTAATGAAAATTACCGGGTAGCGCTCGAAGCAACCATCGAAGTACTGCGCAAACGCGGCGACGCTCGATTGTCCACTGCAACCGGCATTGATATCCTCCGCGCGGTACTGCGGGCAGTCGCTTTGCGGCAGGAGTTTCTGGAGGACATTGACACCGGTGAAAAGTTGGTTGGGGCCGCAGTTGAGGCGATTCTGGCGCCTCTCTTCCCTGAACAAGTCGAGCTGGATCCGAAGGCCGCTGTTGTCCTTTTGCGCCGGGAAGTCTTGTCTACGATTGTCGATGAATCCTTACAGGCGCTCAGCCGTGCAGATCTCGGTAGTAAAGTGCTCCGGCAACAGCACGTAGACGATCTGCAAAAATTGCTGAACGAACATATTGATCAAATACTAAAGGGTAAGAGTTGGGGTCTCAAGGTTTTCTTGGATGGCCTCGAAAAGGCACTCCCGTCGGCGCTTGTTGTCAACCCCTAATCCATGGAGGAGTAAGCGATGATCTCCAGCAAACGAAACACGACAAAAAGTTTCAACCGCGTCCGGACGGTGCTCATTATTGGAATGACTGCCATTGGCCTGCTTCTGACCGGATGTGCCGGTGTCAATTATCTGCGGGACGCACAATCGGCATTTAGCGAAGCGGCTCGGCTCGAGAACCAGTTGCGCACAAGCTCCACAACAGCCACCGAGGCAAATGATCTGCTTCTGGAATCCGAAATTCGAGCGGGATACGCCAGTGCGATAGCGAGTATCGCCAAACTGGACAGCGCTCAAATCGCAAGTCTCAAATCCGACAAGCTGTGGGGCGTTGTTCTAACCATTAAGGCCTTGTCGTACTGGCGGCTGGGCGAGTACGACAAAATGGAGAAGATTGCGAAGCAGGCCCAGGGGATTGAGGATCAGGTCTATCCGCGTGACAGGGCGTTGTTGCTGGCATTGCCCGGTCTTCGTCGCGTGGATGAGGCCCATGCGATCATTGCCGCCGATATCAGAGGAAAAGACCGATCAGAAGAGACGAAAATCAAAGAAGAAAGGTTGAAAACCGTCGAAAGACTTGTCAAGAATGCGACTGCCATTTTGATCGAAGCGCGACAATCGGTTTCGGAGGAACATTCGGTCAGGTCTTATCTGCTTCAATCTGAATTGGGCGGTTATAAAAATCTACTGGACGCCCGCAATAAATTTAGAACCGGAGGACGTCTTAACCCAGCAGAGGTAGAGGAGGTAAAACAGTTGCTGACAAAACTGGATTGCTCGTTTAAGCATTTTCTCAAAGAAGACGATCTCCTGGTGGCCCGGACTAAGGTCGTTCTTGCATGGCAAGTGCGATTCGGGTTGGTAAATAGCGACTTTTCCTGTAGGGAACTTGGCCCTTTTTAAGGGTGAAATGGGCGATATAGGGCCGGATACCTATTTTTGGAGTGATAGTGAATAGAATTCAATAAGGTGACTTGGGCGACCCCAGTCCAGAATAGCTTATTAGAGGCGCGACATATTCTCTCCATCATATTACAGGAATTGCTTCTCACAATGAGTGAAGCAGGAAAGGGTTAGAAATAGAAACTTCGAAAAAGGTATTGATGAATTAAGTAAAAATATTAGCAAGAGTCAAAGGCAGACTTGACCCCTTTGCGAGATTTTGATTAAAGCCTCAAAACTTGGGTCAGATCTTGCGAAATCAATGACTGGATGATTTTATGAGCATAGAAATTTGGGCAGCTTTTTTTCTCGCGGCAATGGTCTTGGTGATCATACCGGGTCCGACAATCATTTTGGTCATAAGTCAGGCAATAGCACATGGTCGTGGAGCTGTCTTACCGCTCGTTGTCGGTGTGACACTCGGTGATTTCACGGCAATGACCCTTTCGCTTGTGGGGCTTGGTGCGGTCATGGCATCCTCTGCGGCGCTCTTTTCTGTGCTTAAGTGGATCGGAGCCATCTATCTCCTGTACCTTGGCATCAAGCTCTTGCGATCACACCCGGAGATACACGAAATCAGGCTTTCGGCGACAAGGACCTCAAATCAGTCTCTTTTCAGAAGTGCCTTCATCGTGACTGCATTGAATCCTAAAAGCATAGCTTTTTTTGTCGCATTTCTGCCGCAGTTTGTCAGCACGCAGAGTGAAACATTTCCACAATTTTTGGTTTTGGGGGCAACGTTTCTTTTTCTTGCGAGTTTAAATGCGACCCTATATGCTCTTTTTGCCGGTCAGCTTCGTGATACGATGCAGAATGCAAAAGTGCAGCGCTGGTTCAATCGCTGCGGCGGAAGTGCACTTATCGGGGCCGGCGTTGTCACCGCAACTTTGCAGCGCTCTTCATAATGGCTAACCATTTTGATTTAAAATGCCGAGCATACAATGATAGCAAAATTCAGCCAGGTGGTGAACTTCAGATCCATGATGTGAGAATCCAAAGAGAATCGTCTGAAATACTCAACGTTGTCATTGATGGTGATGATGGGGTATTCATATAAAAGCGTAAGATGATCGTTTCATAATGAGGATTCAAGATTTGCAGTCTCCATACCCATATTCGCAGAGGAACAAGATCAAACAAGAACACTCACATTGATATCAAAAGACCTGCATTACGCCTTGGTTTCATGGCGCATGTCCTTTTATCGCGGATAGAGGTCGGTTTTGTTCCTTTCCGGGATTAAATGAAAGCCCCTCCAACGTGAAACGCTCAAAATACACGGAAAGAGAGGCTTTAGATGAACAGCGAATAAAGTTTGATGGTCTCGTAAGAAGTCACCATTGTGCCTAAATTTTCAATAAACCACGAAGGACACGAAGAGCACGAAGTACACACGAAGATGAAAATATTGTATATTTTCATAACCCTTCGTGCTCTTCGTGTCCTTCGTGGTGAAAACTTGACTTTTTACGAATTCATCAAGTTTATATTAGGCAAATAGCCGCCACCTTTGAGGTGGCCCACAGTTTTACAGCCGCTTTGAGCGGTTCGCATACTACAAGCCTCCGGCTATGCCGTAGGTCGATGACCCAGACTCGGTTCCCCGTCCGGTGCCAGGTCTTACTTACGCACACTCTGTCGGTTCGGATCTTTCCGGGCCAGGTCGGCCAGCCCCCCGTCACCGAATTTTTTGATCTTGATCCCTCCGGATACGCGGGGAAAATTTTCCATCACACACAATTCATCGGGTAACTTATGACCGCCTACTTTTCCGTTCAGGAATTCCCTTAACTCTTTCAGCGTGACTTCCCGGCCGTCATTGGGAATGACGCAGACACAGATGTTTTCCCCCAGCACTGGATTCGGTGTCGCCACTACGCAAACTTCCTGTATTTCGGGATGCCCTGCAAGATCCGATTCCAACTCAGAGGGGATGATCTTGAATCCGCCCCGGTTGATGAGGTCTTTGTTTCGGCCGTAGATTTTAATATAGCCCCCGTCCTCTTTGCATCCAAGATCCCCGGTATAGAGCCATCCGTCGATGATCTGCTTTTGGGTCTCCTCGGGGTTCTCCCAATACCCTTTCATCTTATGCCACCCCTGGAGAATCAACTCGCCGATCTCCCCGTCGGGCATGTCTTCGTGGGTTTCCGGATCCACGATTCGAACTTCTGTGTCCGGAACAGCCTTGCCTACGTAGGCTTCTCTAATCTCAAGGGGAGAACCGTAAGGGCACATGGTCCCTACGCCCGGGCCAACTTCCGAAGCCCCCCAGAAGGAAGTAATATAGACGCCCATTTCCTTCTCTACGCGGGTAATCAGACCGTCCGGGGCCATCTGGCCGGCGATCAGCCCGGCCCTCAGGGAACTCAGGTCATATTTTTCTCTGGCCGGATGATTCAGTTCGAGGATGTAGTTCACCGGGGCGGAAAGTTGAATGGTCACCTTTTCCTTTTCAATGACCTGCATGGCCTTTTCCGGCTTGAATTGCTCCATGGTGACCAAGGTAGATTGCAGGAAAAAGGGCTGTATCAGTGTGGCCCCGCATCCATAGGAATGACACATGGGCAGCACACCGATGAAGATATCTTCGGCCGTGGCCTGCAGGCCCTGGGAGTATTCATAGGCGGCTCGGCAGGCTGCGTAATGGCTAATCATAGCCCCTTTGGGTTTCCCTGTTGTCCCCGAGGTGTAAATAAACATGGACAGATCTTCTTTGGGATCGATCTGCGGGGAGGAAAATCCCTTGGCGTTTCCATTTTGTAAAAGCTCTTGGAAGGAATAGAGACCCTCTCCCTCTCCCGGATCACCGGCAACGATAATGGTCTCAAGGTCAGGAAGTTCCCCTTTGCTGGACAGGAGGGCCTCCACATAGTCAAATCCACCCCATTCTCCGAATACGAATACCCCTTTACTTCTGGAATTGCGCAGCACAAAATTTGACTCGGACGCCCGATAGTTCGGGTTAATCCAGGCGACGATGACCCCAAGTTTCTGCAGGGCGTAAAAGGCCGTGATAAATTCAATGGAATTTTTCATATAGATGGCGACACGGTCTCCTTTCTGAAACCCTAACTTGGAGAGACCGGCCGCCAGGGCGTTGGTTGCATCATTCAACTCCTTGTAAGTCTTCCGGGTGTCCCCCTCGATAACGGCCACCTTGTCGGGCGCTGCCTGTGCCCCTCTCTCCATGATCATTCCCACATTCAAGTTGTCTAAAGCTTTCAGCAAAACGAATACCTCCAAATATAAATGATAGATTTTGAATGAAACGTCGCTCTGACACTATCGTCTGCCTTCTTTTCTATCCTCGATACCGGCAGCATGATTTCTAATCGTAAAAGTAGTAGCCCAAGTTCCGCGATTAAAGTGATCAGTTTGTTGTAAGTTATAGGTTTTACGAAATGTGGCTTAAGACGTCGTCACTACAAATTCATATTTTTAAGCCGCCGGGGCGGATTTAGTTTAAGTTTTTGCAGCAGTCATCTCTGTTGAGATGTTGGTATTGCGAGGATAGGCAAAGCCTGTTTTGCTTTTTTGCTATGTTTAGGGAAGATCATGCCCTCATTTGCAGGCGTGGTTTCCGACAAACGGGCTTGGATTAAAAGTTTCATAATATGAAATGATGTTTTATTTTATAATTTATATTTCATAGAATATTATTATAACATTTGTCAACCAAAAATTATGCAATATTTCAAAAAAATTGGTAAAGAACCTTATTTTCGATTAACGGAAAACGGTGAGTGTGTTGAAGAATTTGTATTAATGAAAGTTTGTTTCGCCTTGTGAACACTTTACAATGGGGGTACTCCGGGATAAGGAATCCCCTTTTTTTATTATGCTGAGGTATGAGACAGACCGTGTCAGGGTGTGGAGTGTGTTCCGGGATAGCTTGAGAAAAAGGCCGGTGAGGCGAAGAAGGCTTACTTCAATGACGTGCAAGGGAGAAGAGCGATTTTGTGGACCCAGCGCTGTCCCAGACAAACAAAGGGTACACTCACCGGTATGAGTTGAAGCGGCGGGGGTGCGGGCTGGGGAGAATCGGTTTAAATTTCTTCTGCTTTCCCCATTAACTTATCGAATTCTTCTACGTTTACAACCGGGGATGTCGTAAAAGTAATCCCCGTGAATTTGCCCAGTTCTGCTGAAGCCGCCAAGGCCCGTTCCGCGTCAGGAAATTCCAACGTAAAAACGAGATCATGTTCCCCCATCACGGCATACATGGAAATGACCTTTCCGCCGTGAGCCTTGATCAGGGCCACGGCCTTCTTCGTTCTTCCGGCACTGATTTCTTTTATCGCTTCCGATGGATACTTACCAAACATCAGAAAAATAGGCATATTCGTTTCTCCTTTCTCCTGTTGTTTGAGGTTTTGCTGAGGGCCAATACATCCAATGGGTTGGCACCGACAACCAGGTACTGTTCGAGGGACTCAAATGTCTGGAATGTCTATCTCTGCATCAATATTATCTTACCAGTTTTTTCGTTTGAGATCAGCAGATTATTTTTGGTTTCAATGCATTGGTATGTTTTGGCTTTTGTGATTTTGGACCACTTCCGGATGTTACACCCTGACGGATGATTTCATGCGGGATTTTCGGGGAGCGGCCAGCCAGACGAACAAGGACGAGACAAGGAGAACGACGATCACAAGGATGAAGGCCCAGAAATAGCTCTGCGTCCTGTCAAAAATGAATCCGGCAACCCAGGCGCCGATGGCGCCGGCCAACCCGATTCCCGCCTCCACCATACCATAGATCAGACCAAAAACTTTTCCTTTGAAGAGGTCGGCGGACACGGCCATATACATGGGTGCGGTGACACCCCACCCCATACCAAAAAAAAGGGAGTAGCCATAGGCAAATTCATTTTTACCGGTCACCTCTATGAGGAGTAGCGAGAGAACGCCGATGCAGCCGCACGATATGCCCATGGTGAAGGTGATCTCGCGGCCGATACGATCGGAGAGCCAGCCCCAAAAAACGCGGAAGATTGACGAAATCACGCCGACCATGGCAAAGACAAAGGCCGCGGTCATTTTACTGATGCCCTGATCGACCATGAATTTCACGTTGTGGACCAGGATGAGATAGATCCCGATGATGGAGAGGAAAGAGAACGCGATCAGCGCCCAGAAACGCCCGGACCGGAAGACCTCCTGAAGGGTCCATTCGGTCCCCGGTCCCTGTTGAACTGTGGATTTGGAGCCGATGTTTTCCTCCCTGTCCGCCCCGGCCACACCGTCGGGGAACAGTCCCAGTTCCTCGGGCTTGTGCCTCATAAAAATGGCGTTAAGGGGCAACAGGATAATGATGACCAGTACACCGGTGACAACGAAGGTTGTGCGCCAGCCCCACATGGAGATGAAACTCTGGGACAGGGGGACCAGGACGAAGGTCCCGAGTCCCATCCCGGATACGGCAATGCCGCTGGCCAGCCCCCTTTTCTTGTCGAACCAGTGGGCCAGGATCGCGGAGTAGGAAACGATGCCGATGGCCGTGATACCGGTCCCCATGAAGACCCCATAGAGGAGATAGAATTGCAGGAGGGAGTCTATCGTTGCGCAGCAGGCCAGTCCGAGAGCAAGGATCAGGATTCCAGGCACGATGACGCGGCGCGGGCCGAACCGGTCAATGAGCCCTCCGGCCAGGGGTGCAAGAATGGTGTATGTGATGAGGGCCATGGACTGAACCCCTGCGGACCCTCCCCGGTTCCAGGGAAATTCCTCGAGGAGTGCCACGTAGAACACGGAAAAGCTTGCGCGTATCCCCAGCCAGAAGGCCATGGAAATGAGACCCACTCCCACGATGATCCAACCGTAGTAGATGCGCCTGGATTGAGCAGCGCTACTGTCCATCTTTGACTCCATTTTTGTTCAGACTTGAGGTCTCATCGTGAAACGGGTTCTCTGAAGCGCGCCGACAGGCTGAAAGGTGTTCTGGCGAAGGCGAACAAAGAATCCGGGTCCAGAGGGCCCAGCTTTGGGCTAACCCCAGAGGGGGATCATAGTTACAAGTGACTAAAGCCCGCCCTGGTGCGACGTGTTCATATGACTTATGCGGCCTGCGCATCATGGCAAACTCGTCTTTTTGAGCATGGCGTATTGATGACCGGTCTGGGCCAGGGTGTCGAGTGACTAAAGTTGCGGTGTCGCTCCGCGACCTTCATCCGGAAAACGATTACAATAAAGAGACCGGAATTTCAAGACTCCAACATTCCAATATTCCTGATCATTTTATACCGGCATAGCCAACTGTCCCTGACCCCCGTAAAACGGGATCTTCGACTGGCCCCTAAGGACCAGGTTTTTAACATCTAATAAACGGGCTGATAAAAAGGTCAGATGCAGGGAAAAAAGTGCGGTAAACGGTCCAGGGCTCGGGGCATGCCTGAAGAGCCCGTTGACACCTTTGCCTTGCACCTCTCTTGTTCCGTGAAAGATGGCGTCTTTTCCACGCGGGCTCCCTATGTGGCGCCGGATCTACCCGTGCACAACGCACGGGTAGGGGGGGAGGACGAGCGTCATCCCTCGAAATGCAGGACAGTAAAGCTTTTTTCAGCACCCCCCTCGGAACCATATCCCCCCTGAAAGTCCTCTTGCCCCTAGTAGGTGATCAGGCTGGGCAGAAAGGTGGCAATTTGAGGGACGAACATGAGCAGGATCGTCAGGAGGATCAACGCACCCAGAAAAGGGAAGATCCCCTTGAAGATGATATGAAGGGGAATGTCGGGAGCGATCCCTTTGATGACGAACACATTGACACCCACCGGAGGTGTGATGACACCCATCTCAGCAACCAGGACAATGATGACCCCGAACCAGATGGGATCGAATCCCAGCTTCATGACTACAGGGAAGAATATGGGTACGGTGACGACCACCAGGGCCATGGAGTCCATAAAGAAACCGCCCAGAAAATAGATAAAAATCATGACCGCCATAACGGCCAGGGGCGGGATGGGGAGGCCCGCGATCCAGTCTGCAAGGATGAAGGGGATCGTGGATATGGCCAGGAAGTGACCGAAGATGGTGGCCCCTGTGATGATGAACAGGACCATGCAGGCGGTGCTGAGCCCGTCTTTGCCTGCATCCAGGAAAATTTTCCAGGTCAGTTGCCGTCGAGCCAGGCCGATAAGCAACGCACCACCGGCGCCGATGGCCCCCGCCTGGGTGGGGCTGAACCAACCGAGAAACAGTCCCCCGATCGTCAGGATAAAGAGGATAATGGCCTCTATGATGCCGCCGAAGGCCTTGATTTTTTGCGCCCAGGTTGTCGGGTTGCCGGGAGGTCCGAGGGCGGGATTGCGAAGACAGAGGGTCACAACGGTTAAGATGAAGAAGAGGCTCAGAAGCAGTCCCGGAATGACGCCGGCCACGAACAGCTTTCCGATGGACTCCTCCGTAAGAATCCCGTAGACGATGAGAATCGTGCTTGGAGGGATGAGGATGCCGAGGGCGCCGGATGCCGCGATGGTTCCCGTGGCAAGCGTGTTGTCGTACCCGTATTTTCTCATTTCCGGAAGGGCGATTTGTCCCATGGTTGCTGCCGTGGCGGCCGTAGAGCCGCAGATTGCGGCAAAACCTGCACAGGCAAGCACAGTGGCGATGGTAAGGCCGCCGCGCAACGAACCGACCCAGGTATAGGTCGTAGAAAACAGCCTTTGGCTGATCCCCGATGCAAAGGCGAAGGTCCCCATGAGGATAAACATGGGGATCACCGAGAGGGGATAGGACGAAAAGGTCTCAAAGATGTCCTGGGCGAGGAGGCTCAAGGCCGGGCCGGGATCCGCCAGGTACGCGAAACCGACAAACCCGACAAAAGCCATGGCAAAAGCAACCGGCATCCTGAGTAGAAAGAGCAAAAGGAGGAGAGCGATACCGATAAGGCCTACAGTTACTGGGCTCATTTTTTAAACACCCTCCTTATTGAGATAAAAAAATCGGATAAAAGGAGCAAACACAGGGGAACAATTGCAAAGGCAGCGCCGTAAGCAAAGGGATACAGCGGCATCCGGATGGTTGGGCTCACTTCCCCTCCTGTTTGAAAAGAATAGCCATACACTACAAGCCGCCAGACCACCAAGGCGAAAAAGATAACTCCCAGCAAGAGGATGAAGGCGTCCACAACGGCCTGGGCACGCTTCGGGAGTATGGCGACGAAGAATTCCACCTGAACGTGTCTTCCAAGAATGTAGGTCGCAGCGCCGGCAAAAGAGATGGCCACCAACTGGGCGATCATGACGATGTCAAGTGCCCCAAAAACCGGGGTCAGAAAGATTTTGGCACCGATCACATCCACGCAGGTGATCACCATCATTAAAAGGATCCCGGCAAGCCCCACCCACGCGAGCCAGCCGCTAAAGCTTTGATTTATTTTTTTGAATTTTTCGAGCACTGTCATCTCCCCTGTTTTATCTTTCAGCGCTTTCCTCAGGCCTGTTGCCTCTTGTCTCCGGAACACTCTTTGATTTCTTTGGGTCGCGGCCCGGATGTCCTACGAAAATCAAACAGGCTGACCTTTTCGGTTTCCCGACGCTTTTGACCGGACCCCGTGAGGATCCGGTCAAAAGGCCCGTGTTTTCCAACATGGATGATCCCCCGTCATCGTTGGGATCATCCATGGCTGCCGATTAGGGCCTGATTTCCGGAGGCCCGGTCGGGGACTTGAGGTAGATTTGGGCCTGTTTTTTGGTCCAGTAGTCGATCCGATCTCTCAGGAACTGGATCCATCCTTTGACCTCTGCCTCGGCATAACCGCTCTTGACCATGCTTGCTACATAGTTATCAATGACCGGCGCCGTGGCGTTTCTCCACTTTTCCACCTGATCGGGAGCCAACTCGATAAATTCAACACCCTTCTGCTGGGCAAATTCCTTTCCAACAAAATCGATGGAATTCCACCTCAGGGCGTTTCGCTCCTTGAACTCCCCGCAGAGTTGATCAAAGATCTGTTTGAGATCCGGGGGCAGTTTTTTGTAGCTGTTTTTGTTCATGCCCATGTAGAAGGTATAGAGGTTTCCCACCTGCCAGGTCGACGTGACGTAATTTGCAACCTCGGCAAAACGGAAGGTCTTGAGGGTCTCTAGGGGGATGTTCACACCCTGGAGGACCCCCTTGGAGATGGCGTCGTAGGTCTCCATGACGGGCGTAGGTGCCGGGGACGCCCCCAATGCAGCGACGGTATCCCCAACCCGACCCGGTGCCCTGAGGGTGAGCCCCTTCAAATCCTCGAGCTTTCTGATGGGCTTCTTGGAGATCATCACGTTGGGGTTGCTGGTATTCATCCACATGATATGGACCTTGTTCCATTCCTTCGGCTTGAACTTGTCATAGAAGTCACTGACCACATGAGCACCCACCCAGGCACTTGGGTAGCCCAGGGGCAGATCGCAGACCTCGGTGACCGGCATGCGGCCGGGTGTGTATTCCACGTGGGAATACCCCATATCCGTGATACCGGCGGTGATGCCCTTGTAAATGCCCGGGGCCTTGAGCAAGGATCCACCAGCGAAGTATTGGATCTTTATCCGGCCTTCGGTGCGTTTTTCCAGTTCAGCGGCAAACTCTTCACAGATTTTGGATTGTTGTGATGGTGGGGGAAAATAATTGGCCATCTTGAATTTAAAGACTTTGGGCGCGGCCTGGGCCTTATCAAAAGGTGAAAAAGTTAGCATGAACATGAAACAAACAATACCAGCGATTCCCATAAGACTTTTCTGCTTCATCATTAATTCCTCCTCTCGAATGTCCTGATTCAATTTGAATTTTTTCCTTTGTCTCGCTGCTTACTTGATCCTCCTTTCTTGGACTCCGAGCCCCAAAGAGCCGGTTTTTTTCATTGTCTTTGCGGAAGACCCCGGCAATGGTGTTCAAGTACCGGTCTCGCCGCTTAAATTTTTTTCAGGGTTATGTCTGAGTGGTTTTTTAGAAATCCAACAGGGGGGCACAATGCCCCGTGTACCATTTCGAGAAATCAGTTCTGTTTTAGATCTTAAGGTATCCCAAATCCGATGAAATCTCTTCACACGTTTTTTTCAGTAAATCGATTAACCTGCTGAAATTGATTTTAAGGTTGCTCCGGCTTGCGGGCAATGCGATGCCCAGGGCTGCAATGACTTGACGTGAGTAGTTTCTGATAGGTGCTGCAATACCGATGACGTCTTCATGTGCCTCTCCCTTTTCCAGGATGTAGCCTTTGTTGCGAATTTCCTCCAGCCTGAGGCTGAAGGCATCATTGTCGGTAATGGAGAAGGGAGTATGGGCTTCCAGGGGGGTCTTCTTGAGTGTCTTGTCCAAATCCTTCGGTTCCAGAAAAGCCATGAGGACCATTCCAAGCATGCCGAAATGAAGAGGTCTTCGCCAACCGATATTGGATGAGATGCGAACCATCCCCTGTCCTTCACGTTTGTCCAAATAAACCAGTTGATCTTCCAACATGATCCCCAGCAATACCGTGGCGTCTGTTCTGTTTTGCAGCCTGTCCATGGGGTAGGCGGCAGCCTTGCGCAGTTCAAAAGAGGAAAAGACAATACCGCCAAGCTCAAACAGGCGTATTCCCAACTGGTACCTCTTGGTCACGCTATCCTGCTGGAGGTACCCGCGCGCAGTCAAGTTAGAAATAAGGCGTTTCGCCGTTGTCTTGTTGAGTCCGGTCTTGAAAGCAACCTCCGAGAGGCTCATATCCCTGTATTGAAAGGTGAAACAATCAAGAATATCTAAGGCTCTTTCAAGGGCCTGGACGCGATACACCCGTTCTTTATTGATCAATTGTTTCATTATGTGACATTGTCTGTGAGGGTTGCTACTCTATAAAAGGCTGCGTACCGTGTCAATAAAGAAAACCCGCAATAGAAGAAATCTGCTATACTAGAAGCACGAATCAAGGGTCACCTCTCCGGGAGTAAATTTTATACCTGAGAGCCTACTATTCAAATCGCAATTTCATTACATGAAACGATCAAAAGTAAAGTCTCGGTCAGGCCATCATCGCGTTATTTTTTTTTGCGATAGATCTCGCGGTTTTTGTCCTTTAAGGCCAACTCGGTCAACCCACCTTTTCCGAATTTGTTGATTTTCACGCCACCCGATAACCTTGGAAAGTCCTCCATGATGCAGAGTTCATCGGGCAGTTTATAGGGCGCCACCTTTCCACTGAGGAACTCCCGAATTTCGGTCAGAGTCACCTCCCGTCCGGCATGGGTAACCACACAGGCGCAGATGCTTTCTCCCAGAACAGGATTCGGTGTCGCCACCACACAGACCTGTTCCACGCTCGGATGTTCACCGATCTGGGATTCGAGGCCGAGGGGGTAGATCTTGAATCCTCCCCGGTTGATGAGATCTTTATTTCGACCGTAGATTTTGAAGAACCCGTTCTTCTCTCTCGATACGAGGTCTCCCATAAAAAGCCATCCGTCCACAATCTGCTTTCGTGTCTCTTCCTCGTTTTTCCAGTAGCCCTTGAGCATGGGCCATCCGGCCAGGGTGAGTTCCCCGATTTCTCCGTCAGGCACTTCCTCCCGGGTTTCCGTGTCCACGACACGGACCGTCACCCCTTCAACGGGCAATCCGATATGCTGTTCTCGGATGTCCAGGGGGGTCGGATAGGGACATCGAATCCCCATGCCCGGACCGACCTCGGATGCCCCCCAGAAGGAGGTGAGGTAGATGCCCATCTCCTTTTCCACCCTTGCAATCATTCCTTCCGGGGCCGGTTGTCCGGCGATGAGACCCGTCCTGACGGAACGCAGGTCGTAGTCTTGCCTCTTCGGATGATTGATTTCGAGGAGGTAATGCGCAGGAGCAGCCAGCTGGATCGTGATTTTTTCCTTTTCAATAATCCGGAAGGCCTTCTCCGGACTGAATTGTTCCATGAGAACCAGTCGGGACTGCAGGAGAAAGGGCTCGATCAGAATGGCGCCACAGCCGTAAGAATGAGACATGGGCAGGAAACCGATAAAGACATCCTCCGAAGTGGCGTTGATGGTCAGAGCATATTCCCAACCCGCCCTGACGGCCTGATAGTGGGTGATCATGGCCCCCTTGGGATTTCCCGTTGTCCCCGATGTGTAGATCAGCAGGGCGAGATCCTTTTCCGTATCGATGTCGGGTGCGGGGAAACTTTTCCCCGATCCCTTTTCAACGAGATCATGAAAGGAGTGAACCCCCTCGCCCGTGCCGTTGCCGACGACAAAGACGGATTCGAGCCCCGGAAGATCCGCTTTCATGCCCAGGAGCGATTCGAGGTAATCATAACCTCCCCACTCCCTGAAGACGAACACCCCTTTGGCCTCTGAATTGTTGAGAATGAAGAGGGCCTCCGTTGTCCGGTAATTGGGGCTGACCCAGGCCACGATGACCCCGAGCTTCTGCAGGGCATAAAAGGCCACGACGAACTCCAGGGAATTCTTCATGTAAATACCGACCCGGTCTCCCTTCTTGTATCCCAACTCGGACAGGCTTGCTGCGAGTGCGTCGCTCATGTCGTTGAGCTGCCGATATGTCTTTCTCTGATCGCCATCAACAAGGGCGATCTTATCCGGCACCGATCCGGCCCCGTCTTCCAGGAGCCCACCTACAGATACACCATCATAACGTGCCATGAAAAACCTCCGGATTATGCTTGATGATTCTGAAAACAAAAAGAAACAACTATAACATTGAGTCCTGAGATGACTTGAAACGCTAGCCTTGGTGTCGCTTCAAAGGTATATTTCGAGGCCGGCTATATGCCGATGCGCCATCGATCCGGTTATCGAGGAAAAATCATGCCCTCATTGACAGGAGTGGCCTCCGGCAAAGGGGCCTGGGTTGTAAGTTTCATAAAGTGAACTACTGTTTTATTTTTTCTGTTTATTGCATATAAAATTGTCATGACATTTGTCAATCAAAATATTTCACATGTTTCACATTTCAATGGGGAATACCTGCGATACGGAACCCTCCTTTTTCTATCATTCTGAGGTATTAGGCAGGCTGCACAGCGCCCACGGTGAGATATACAAATACCCCCATATTCTGAGAAGTCTGCCCGTTTCTCGTGACCTGAACACGGATTTTTTCGAAGATCAAGAGCTGGATGCAGCTTTTGTATGATCCACTAAAAGGGCACGACAGAAAAAAGTGAAAAAATTTTCAACAGGACCTTTTTTTCTTGACAAAGATGAATATTTAGGTTCGTATGGAGACCATTGGTTCTCCCTGTAGAAAAAAGAATAGGGGATCATGGTTTCATTCGAATAGGTTTATGGATAAAAAATGACCCAAGGGGCAACATGTCACTGAATTATAAACGGGTGCCGGCCATTGAAAAATGCTTTTCAATTTTAACGCTCATGGCGGAAGCGAAACGTCCCTTTGCATTCAATGAAATCGTCAGGAATCTGGGTCTGAATAAAAGTACGGTATTCAACATCCTGCATACGTTGAACGATCTCGATGTGCTCGAGAAAGGCCCTGACGGTCTCTTTCGGTTGGGAACAGGCTTGTTCATCCTGGGCAATGCCGCTGCCGGGGGGTCTGAGTTGATTCAGACGGTGCATCCCTATCTTGAAACCATCAACCGTGACTTTAAATTGTCCACTTTTTTCGGGATTCTTTCAGGACGGGAGGTCATTATCGTGGACAAGGCGGATGGGGCGCAACGGATCAAGATATCATCAGAAATTGGCATGCGAATACCAATTTTCGCCGGGGTTGCCGGAAAAGCCCTGCTTTCACAACTGTCAGAAACAGACATCGATGAAATCCTGTCGGAAAATACACCCAAACGATATACGCCCAAGACCATCATCGACAAGGCCATCTATAAAAAAGAAATTCTAAGTATCAAGAAAACCGGCATTGCCTATGACAGGGAAGAATATATCGAAGGGCTTATCGCAGCAGCCGTTCCGCTCCGGACGTACAGGGAGGATTTACAGGCGGCCATATGGGCTGTGGGGCTCAAGCAAGAGTTTCGGGAAGATGTCATGATACGATTTACCAAATTCCTTTCAAATATTATCGAGGAGATCAATTCCCGGTTTTCCATGATCGCAGGACCTTTCAACCATATGAATCAAGCGTTGAATGCTTAAAGGCAAAAACCTGATTGGTTTCACGGGAAGAGTAGTAAGTAATTAGAGGAGGTTAAGGTATGTATTTCAGGGTTCACTGTAACGTAAAGGAGATCGAAGCTCCGGATATAGAAACTGCTGAGCAAATTCTTAAGGATTCGTTGAGAGAGATTATTTGGTTACTACCAGTCACAGACACTCCTGTAGCGCCTCCGGCAAGAGAACCTAAGAAAATTGAAGTAAAGGAAAAGAAAGGCGGGCATGGCTCAATGACCTTGCGTCATTAGAAGGTGCCGTGGATGCGCGTGAAATAGGAACAACCTGCGCGGCCGGACATCAGGCTGCGAAGAGACCTGGAGGGGTAAAAAAATGAGGTACGCTGAAACAGGCTTCCAATTAGAAGTTGATTTGTCAAAGGGAAGCATTGAAAAGGTAGAGACCGATCCGGGAGATACTGCATTGTATCTCGGGGGAAATGGCATGAACGCGAAGCTGCTATATGATCGGGTTCCTCCGGGTACCGATCCATGGTCTCCCGACAACCTGCTCATATTCGGTAACGGTCTTCTGAACGGCACTTACGTTCCCGGCGCAAACCGCGTGTCGGTCGATACGATTGCCCCCGTGAACGGATTAATGGGACATTCACTGATGGGCGGATTTTTCGGGGCGGAAATGAAAATGGCCGGTTATGACAGAATAGTCATTCGGGGCGAGGCGCCCGATCTGGTCTACCTGGCGATACACAACGACAAAGTCGAGATCCGTGATGCCAGGCATCTTCGCGGAAAAGGCATGTATGACACTCAGCGCCTGATCAAGGAGGAGTTGAACGACAAAAGGGCCTGGGTGGCGGCCATTGGTCCGGCCGGGGAGCATAGGGTCGTTATGTCTTCGATCGATTCCGGCAACTCGAGCGCCGCTCGAACGGTCGGGCCGGTCATGGGGGCCAAAAAGCTGAAGGCGATTGCTATCCGGGGAACAAAAGACGTGTATCTCGCACACCCTGCTGAACTCTGGGAGATGTGCTCGCGCCTGAGGAAGGAGCTTGATGAGAATCCGAATGTCGGGGACTGGATGGCCGTTGATGAGGATGACAGCTTTCATCACAACAATTTCTCCTGGGGAAACTCCCGTGTACGCCGAAAGGACTTCTGGAGCGCTACTCTCGAAGAGAGATGGCGGAACCTGAAGTACGACCATATGAGCCGCCAGACAGGTTGCTGGAATTGCCCGAAGGCGTGCCACAATGTCATTCATTGGCCGGGGCGGCAAAGATTTTCCTACAAGTGCTATGGAAAAGATACCTATCACATGGCCTCCTTCCAGGAGTTGGACTTCACTTACGAGATACTCGGTATTTCTCAGGACTTAGGGCTTGACTCCTACTCAACGCCGCAGGTTATCGCCTTCGCCCTTGAGCTTTTGGAGGCCGGGATTCTGACGGAAAAAGACTTCCCGGAAATGCCTTCCGACGTGAGAGGTCGGTTTTACTATCTCCTTCAGAAAATAGCATTTAGAGAGGGCATTGGAGATATCCTCGCCCATGGCACTTCCGGGGCGGCGGCCATAATTGGTAACGGCGCCGAGAATTTCGATCACAACACCGTTAAGAAATTCGAACAGTTACCCATCAAGCTGGGCAAACTCAATCCGGCCTACTTCCTTATGATAGCCACCGGTGAGGACATGGCTATCACCCAGATCGAAGGCTCCTTCCCGCAGGACCCGATCACTGATCCGGAACTGAAGGAAGAGTTCATCAGGAAGTGGGACGCGGTCCCGGATAAGAAGTTCACAGAGTGGTTCCGGCAGTGGGAAAAGCGCGACCAGCTATCCGACGAAGCCATGTGCGCTATCACTGATTGGAACGAGTGCATGCACTACCTGGATGATTCCTTGGGGTTCTGCGGGTTCGTGTCCTCATTCCGGGGCCAGTTTGGCGGCACCACAGGATATCACATATGGAATATGCCGGAGATGGTCACCCACGCGACGGGGATGGAGTTTGACAAAGACAGGCTATGGGAATGTTTCCAGAGGAACCGGACTCTGATCAGGGCGCTCAATATCAGAGCGGGTTTGAAAAGATCCTGGGAGAGGCCTCCGGAAGATCACTGGGCGGTAAGGGATGAAGAATATGAGCAGCAGCTGCTGACTAAATATTATGACTTCAAGGGGTGGACCTTTGATGGGATTCCCACCAAAGAGACCCTGGAAAAATTGAGCCTGGGCTACGTGGCGGAAGACCTCATCAAGAGGGGCGTTCTGACCGGGAATGAAGTTACTGCCCTCGAAGATACCAGGGCCAAAAATGAGAAGGAATAAGGAAGGGGGCCTCGTCGTGGACAAGAATGGAAAAAAAACGAAAATAGTCAAAGAAATAAAAGTGGAGACTAAGAAGTGCGTGGGCTGCGGCGCGTGTGAGATTGCGTGCTCCGCGTTCCACGCCGTACCGAAGTTTAGCTCCGTTAATACCGCACGCTCCCGGATCATGGTGGTCATGGATGAAGTGAGAGATATCTTTGTGCCCATACGAGCCGGTGACTATACCCAGGCGGAATGTAACGGGAGAAACCGTTACGTGATCGAAGGCATAGAGTACGATGAGTGTACCTTCTGCCCGGCCTCCTGCCCGTCAAGGGATGCTTTCAAAGAACCGGATTCAGGTCTTCCTCTCAAGTGCGATATGTGTGAAAGTGTCCCGCCCCTGGAAGAGCCTATGTGTGTAACCGCATGCACTTTTGGTGCCTTGACGTACGAAGAAAGGGAAGTGGAGGTTTTCGAAGAAGAACAGGTGCAGCGGGGAGACCTGGAGTTGGCATACGAATCATTAGTAAAAAAACATGGGAAGAACAAGGTCATGGATACCTTTGCCCGATTAGGAAAGGGATAAAACATTTAGGCGAAAGAAGAGGCTAAGAAAGACAGTGGAGACTGTAGCACCCTTAGAAGAGGTATTAGATCTCATCAATGAGACCGGTGGAGAGTCCTTCAAATTTTGCTATCAGTGCGGACTATGTGATACCGTTTGTCCGTGGAATAGGGTTCGAACCTTTAGTATGCGCAAGCTGATCCGGCAGGCTAACTTCGGTTTGACTGAGATAGAAAATGAAGAGATATGGCGTTGTACGACCTGCGGAAGATGCCCTGATCGGTGCCCCAGAGGAGTAGATCAGATAGAAGTTGGTGTATCTGCACGCAGAATTGCCACCGAATTCGGTGTTTTCCCCGCTGCTGTAAAGCCTGTCCGCGGTGTAGCCGCAGGCCTCGTTGCTGAAGGCAACCCCTTTGGTGAAGAACGAAAAAACAGGGGAGATTGGGCAAAGGGGCTGTCTGTAAAACCCTTTACCGAGGATATGGAAATTTTATATTTCTCCGGCTGCTACCTCAGCTATGATCCGAGATTAAAAAAGGTGGCTGCTGCCACAGCCAATATCCTTAACAAGGCAGGAGTAGATTTTGGGATACTGGGCTCCAAGGAGAGCTGCTGCGGGGAAAGCATCCGTAAAACGGGCGATGAGGAGTTATTCAAGCGCCTGGCCAGAGAAAACATCAAAACTTTTATCGACCATGGGGTTCATAAAATCCTTGTTTCTTCCCCTCATTGCTACCACACCTTCAAAAATGAATATCCCGAATTTAATGTGAATTTTGAGATAGTACACATCTCTCAATATCTATTCGAGCTGATTAATGAGGGAAGGCTTGAGATCACAAAGGCGTATGGGAAGAAAATGACATATCATGACCCATGTTACCTGGGTCGTCATAATGGCATTTATAACGAACCCCGGGAGGCCTTAAAGAAAGTTCCGGGTTTGGAACTGATTGAGATGCCTGATTCGATGGAAGACAGTCTTTGTTGCGGAGGGGGAGGCGGCAGGATCTGGATGGAAACTCCAAAGGGTGAGAGATTCTCGGACCTCAGATTAGAACAGGCGATGGAGGTTGGCGCCGAGGTGCTGGTTACTGCCTGCCCATATTGCATCAGCAATTTTGAGGATAGCAGGTTAACCCTGGATGTTGTTGAAAAAATAGAGGTTAAAGACATCACGGAAATTATCCGGGAAGTTATTTAGGGGATCGAAGAAACCTCATTAAGGACGGAGAGAAGTGGAAAAAGAATCAGTCGAAGGACGGTTTGTTAATCATGCCGAGGACAGTAATTTCGGAGACGTTATGGTTGTCGGTGGCGGGATAAGCGGTATTCAGGCCGCTCTTGATCTTGCCGAAACGGGTTTTAAGGTTTACCTGGTTGATAAATCACCGGCCATTGGGGGCAAGATGTCCCAGCTTGATAAGACCTTTCCCACGAATGACTGCTCCATGTGTATTGAATCTCCTAAGTTTATTGAATGTGATCGGCATCCCAATATAGAGATCCTGACCTATACTGAAGTGGATAGAGTAGAAGGGGAAGCGGGAGACTTCAAGGTAACACTGATTAAAAAGCCCAGGTACGTTAAAGAAGACAAATGCACGGGTTGCACGACCTGTGTGGAGCACTGTCCGGTCAATGTTCCTGACCCATTTAATCAAGACTTATCGAATAACAAAGCCATCCATATATACTTTTCTCAGGCCGTTCCGCTTATCACTTATGTAGATCCTGAAGCCTGCCTCTACTTTAAAGACGAGAAATGCAATATTTGTGTAGGGGTCTGTAAGAATGAAGCCATAGATCTCAACCAAAGGGAGGAAAAGGTAGAAATAGAGGTAGGGGCGATCATTTTGTCTCCGGGCTATGAGATATATGATCCCAAGGTGAGGGGCGACTATGGGTACGGAAAATTTGAGAACGTGGTAACCAGTCTTGACTTTGAACGGCTGTTATGTTCCACCGGGCCGTATGAAGGTGAAATACTGCGCCCTTCCGATCTGAAGCATCCACATAATATAGCCTGGATTCAGTGCGTCGGTTCCAGACAGATTCTCGAAGGGGGCAACAGCTATTGTTCAGGGGTATGCTGTTCCTATACCCAGAAACAGGTTATTTTGACAAAAGACCACGACGCTGAGGCCAAGGCGACCATATTCCATAACGATATTAGGTCATTCGGCAAGGATTTCGAGCGATTTTATCAGAGAACGGAGAACCTTCCCGGGGTTCGATTTATAAGAAGCTACGTATCCATAGGAAAAGAGATCCCGGAAACCAAGAATGTGACCATTAGATATGCCACCGCCGAGGACGGAGTAAAGGAAGAGGAATTCGATCTGGTGGTATTATCGGTCGGGTTAACCCCTCCGGATAAAGTGGAAGAACTGGCGAATAAGTACGGTATTGAACTCAATACTCACAAATTCTGTGCAACCAATCCTGAGAACCCGATTGAGACTACTCGCCCCGGGATTTTTGTAAGTGGAGCCTTCCAGGGTCCGATAGATATCCCAGAGTCGGTTATGACCGCCAGCGGGGCGGATGCCCTTTGTAGTCAACTCCTTGACTATCGGCGAGGGAAGCTGGCCAAAGAAAGAACCTATCCGCCGGAAAAGGATGTCTCAGGCGAGAAGCCCAGGGTGGGGGTCTTTGTGTGTCATTGTGGTGCGAATATCGGAAGAGTGGTAGACGTTCCTTCGGTCGTTGAATATGCTTCGACTTTACCCAATGTTGTCCACGCTCAAGAAAGTCTCTTTGCCTGTTCTACTGATAATGCCCAGCAAATAGCGGACACGATCAAGGAAAAAGGGCTCAATCGCGTGGTTGTCGCCGCCTGTACCCCCAGGACCCATGAGCCGCTATTCCGCGACACGCTTCGTGAAGGGGGAATCAATCCGTATTTCTTTGAAATGGCGAATATAAGGGAACAGTGCTCCTGGGTTCACTCTCGAGAGGCGAAAGATGCCACCGAGAAAGCAAAGGGTATCGTGCGGATGTCGATAGCCCGAACCGCGTTTTTGGAACCTTTACAGGAATTCGAGCTGCCGGTCAATAAAAGAGGCTTAGTGGTCGGAGGCGGTCCGGCCGGAATGACCAGTGCTTTGAGTTTAGCTGAACAGGGATTTGAGGTGTACCTGGTGGAAAAGGAACCGGACTTGGGGGGAATGGCCCGGAGACTTTATTCCACCCTGGAAGGGCTGGATGTTCAGGCCTATTTGGGTGATTTGATACGCAGAGTTTATCGGAACCCCTCAATTCACGTATACACGGATGCTGTCATCACAGAGGCTTCCGGTTATGTGGGGAATTTCACGACCAAATTGACGACCGAAGGAATGGCCAGGGAGATAAAACATGGCATAACGATTATCGCCACCGGGGCTGAAGAATATCGACCTACCGAATACCTTTACGGGGAAGACGACAGGGTATTGACCTCGGTGGAATTGGGGGAGCAAATCGCCAAAGGAGAAGAAAGGGTGATTAATGCCTCGAGTCTGGTGATGATTCAATGTGTCGGTTGCAGAAATGAAGACAGAAACTATTGCAGCCGGGTATGTTGTAGCCATTCGGTAAAGAACGCCCTGAAATTGAAAGAGCTGAACCCTGAGATGAATATCACCATTATCTATCGGGATATGCGGACCTACGGGTTTAAAGAGGATTATTACCGGGAAGCGGCGGATAAAGGCGTAAAGTTCATCCGCTATGAGCCGGATGACAAACCCGAGGTGGAAACTGCAGAAGAGGAAGGTAAGCCTATCCTAAGGGTTACCGTGTCCGATCCGATTTTAGGTCAGCGGCTTGCTCTGAATGCCGATTTGCTGACGTTAGCCGCCGCCGTTATTCCGTCACCAACCACGAATGAAATAGCCCGGTTATTCAAAGTTACTTTGAACCCGGATGGCTTCTTCCAGGAAGCTCATGTAAAATTAAGGCCTGTTGACTTTGGTGCAGATGGTGTTTTCCTTTGCGGGACGGCTCATTATCCCAAGCATTTAACGGAAACGATCAGCCAGGCTTACGGAGCTGCCGGTCGCGCTGCAACGATTCTGACGAAGGATTCCGTCGTAGCCTCCGGCGCTATTTGCGAGGTCAATGAGAATGATTGTGTATCGTGTGGGGCATGTATCTCAGTTTGCACCTATGGGGCAATAGAGTTTCATGATACACCAAAAGGGAAAAAGGCAAGGGTTAATCCTGTCCTCTGTAAAGGAGATGGCCTTTGTAATTCAAGGTGTCCAACAGGGGCTATTTCGCTAAAGCACTTTACCGATGATGAGGTTTTTTCCCAAATTGATGCGGCGCTCCCAGCCCTCGAGGAGGAGGCGGCCCTTATAGATATTCAACCAATGAACAAAGCAAAGATAGCTGCCTAAGGAGTGAGATAAGAATGGGTACAGGACTTGTGTTTAAACCAAAAATTTTAGGTTTTTTATGCAATTGGTGAGGATACTCCGCTGCTGACCTGGCTGGAGTTTCCAGACAACAATATACGACTGAAGTTAAGCTTATCCGCCTTATGTGCACCGGCAGAATCGACTTGGCATTTATACTTCGAGCTTTTTCAAATGGAGCAGACGGAGTGTTCATCGGCGGTTGTTGGCCCGGCGAATGCCATTATATTACAGAAGGGAATTACCTTGCATTGAGCGGAATGCATCTATGTAGAAAATTGCTTGAGTTGACAGGGATAAACCCCGAAAGGTTAAGGCTTGATTGGATATCCGCTTCTGAAGGAAACCGTTTCGCCGAAGTGCTGAATGATTTTTCCAAGAGGCTGAAGGATTTAGGACCTCTTGGCAAAGGTGAAGAAGAAGCCGAAAAGGGATTAAAGTCCAAACTTGAAGCCGTTACAAAGCTCATCCCTTACATCAAGCTGGTGGAAAGGGAGAGGATGAGAATCCCCGTTAAATCTGAAGAAGAGTATAATAAATTCTTCACCAGTGATGAGTTCAATAGGTTATTCAAAGAATTAATAGTAGATAAATTGGAAATAAGCCGGATGATGACGCTCCTGCGGAAAAAACCCCTTTCAACGGCTGAAATCTCCGATATCTTAGGCATAAGCCCGTCTGAAATATCAAGATACCTTAATGATTCAGCAAGGCAAGGATTGGTCAGGTTTGATGAAAGCCAGAACCTCATTGCTGCAGCCATGTGAATGAAAAAGGGTCAATATTTAGGAGAGAGACAACGGGATTAGGAAGAGGCTATGGACAAGGATAAAATAGACCAGATTATTAGTAAGCATGAAGGGAAGGCCAAGAACCTCATCCACGCACTGATGGAGATTCAACATGAAAACCATTGGCTTCCCAAGGATGTGTTGGAGAAGGTCAGCGAAAAATTAGGTGTACCGTTGAGTCGCGTCATGCAAATAGTAACATTTTATAAAACATTCAGTTTAGTTCCTCAAGGACGTCATGAAGTTCATGTATGCATGGGCACGGCATGTCATGTCCGCGGTGCGCAACAAATCATTGAGAAGGTAGAACAGCTGATTGGCATAAGAACCGGAGAAACAAACCCTGATGGAAAGTTCAGCCTGGAGCGCGGGAGTTGCCTCGGCTGCTGTTCACTCGGCCCCGAGATAGTGGTCGATGGAAGGCACCACAGCAGGATGACTCCAGACAAGGTGGAAGAAGTACTAAAAAGCTATGATTAAGGAATGATTATGCCACGGATGAATTCAACGGGTAAATTAGAAGAACTCAGGAAGACCATTTTATCAAAAAGGGATCCCAATAAGCCTTGCATTGCGGTCTGTTCAGGCGCCGCCTGCCAAGGCCTCGATAACGATAGGATTATCAGAGCCTTTGAAAAAGAAATCGTCACGCAGTCCTTAGATAAGAAGGTTGATATAAGGGCAACAGGTTGCCATGGTTTTTGTCAAAAAGGGCCGAACGTCATTATTCATCCCGAAGAAATTTGCTACATGGAGGTCACTCCTGAGGATGTTCCGGAAATAGTTTCCGAGACGGTGATGGGTAAGAAAGTCATTGAACGCCTGATTTATACAGACCCAAATACCGGTGAAAAAGCAGCACATATGTCTGAAGTGCCCTTTTACAAGAACCAGATGCGGAACCTGATCAGCGATAATCCAAAGATCGATCCGAAGAGCATCGATGACTATCTGGCGATTGGCGGCTATTCCGCGTTATCCAAAGCGCTTTTCGATATGAGCCCTGAGCAGGTCCTTGAAGAAATAAAGAAAGCCAACCTGCGTGGCAGGGGTGGTGGCGGATTTCCTGCCGGTTTGAAATGGGAGACCGCCCGTAATGCACCCGGGGAAGAAAAGTATGTGATCGTCAATGGTCATGAAGGACTGCCTGGAGCTTTTATGGATAGAGCCATCCTTACGGGAAATCCTCATTGTGTTCTCGAAGGATTAATAATCGGTGCCTATGCGATCGGTTCTCATCAGGGATTTATCTATACGCGTCATGACGCACCTCAATTATTAGCGAATGTTAATACGGCCCTCGCTAAGGCGGAGGAATACGGTTTTCTCGGTGAAAATATCCTTGGCACCGGCTTCAACTTTAATGTTGAGGTGCACTTTGATGTAGGGATTTTCGTCTCAGGAGAATCCAGTGCATTAATGAGGTCAATAGAAGGGAAGAATCCTGAGCCAAGACCTAAATATATCCGCACTTCGGTTCATGGTATTTGGGATAGGCCGAGCAACTTGAATAATGTGGAAACTTGGTCAAATGTCGCCCAGATAATCAACAAAGGCGCTGAGTGGTATACCAGTATCGGAACAGAACGGAGCAAGGGTACGAAGCTTTTGTCCCTGTCTGGAAATATAGCGAATTCCGGAGTTGTCGAAGTGCCCTTTGGAACCACGCTCAGACAGATCGTTTACGACATTGGCGGTGGCATACCAAACGAAAAAAAACTCAAAGCGGTTCACTTGGGTGGTCCTATGGGAGGTTGTGTCCCCGAGAGCCTCATCGACACACCTTTGGACTTTGACGAAATGTCAAAACTGGGGGCTCCCATAGGAGCCGGTGATGTGCTGGTATTAGATGAAGATACCAATATGGTTGATGTCACGCGATTTTTTCTCGATTTTCTCTCGAAGGAGTCCTGCGGCAAATGCGTTCCCTGTCGCGAAGGCCTCAGGCAGATGCTGAAGATTGTGACAAATATTAGTGAAGGGAAGGGAAGAGAGGGCGATATCGAACTTTTAGAGGAGATATCCGAGGTCATGGGAGCGGCTGCTTTGTGTTCTTTAGGGAAAACTGCTTCAGATCCGCTTAAAAGCACGTTGCGCTACTTTAGAGATGAGTATGAAGTAAACATCCAGGAGAAAAAACACGCAGCCTAGCGGTTCTTTTCTTTGTTTTTGATCGGCGAGGAAGCGTTCCGAAAAACCCGTTTCTGCTTTTGTTTATGAAGAAGCACGAACCACAGCCTGAGAGAGTGTAGGGAGATGAGTGAAATCATTTTACAGATAGATGGAAAAGAAGTTAAAGCAAAAGAAGGGATGACGGTTCTGGAGGCCGCCCAGAGTGCGGATATTTTTATCCCTACGCTTTGTCACCATGAGAAGTTAGAACCCTATGGCGGGTGTCGAATGTGCACAGTTGAAGTAGATGTTCGCGGCAGGACAAATTTTGTTGCTTCCTGCCTTTACCCCGTAGCGCAGGACTTGGTCGTAAGAACCAGGTCTGAAATGGTGGATAAAATCCGCAAAATGGTCTTGGAGTTGTTGATGGCCCATGCTCCGGATTCACCGCAATTGCAGGCTTTGGCTCAAGAGTATGGAGCAGACAAAGACCGTTTCGAAAAAGAAGCCTCATTTTGTGTTCTTTGTGGCCTATGTGTAAGATATTGTGCTGAAGTCAAGAAAAAAAATGCTATTGGATTTGTGAATAACGGCGTAAGACGGGAGGTAAGGTTCATTCCGGAAATAGCAGCCAAGGAGTGCTGGAAATGCAAGGAATGCTTTCCACTCTGCCCTACATCTTATCTACAGGCAACTTACCATTTAACTGAAGCGCTTGCGTTTCCCTCATCTTCTTTAAGGGCGACATCAGAGAAATAGGCAAGGATTAATACGCTTCCGGGACGAAATTGAAATCCGGTTATTTGTTTCATCAGAGCCTCTTTTTCCCGGAGTGCGGTAAATGGGTTCCTGCCCGGCATGTTAATGAATAAGTCGCGGCATAATATTGTGATGGTGGTCCAAAGGAGGGTGCATGATGGCTATTGTATTTTCTGCGCGTGAAGTTGTCGAAGCAGCCGTTGAGAAGGAAAAAAAGAGAAAAGGATTCTATGCGAGCGTGTGCGAGTTGAGCACGAATGAGGACATGAAAGACCTTTTTAAATTCCTGACAGAAGAGGAAGCGAGGCATATCACAGCCTTTACGCAGATCCGCGATAATCTGTCTGACGAAACACATTCTGTGGAGTATAGTGAGGACATGGAGGCCTATATGGACTCCGTCATTGACGATCGCCTCTATTCGGAAATCGATACAAGAGAATTTGCGCAAAAAGCCATAAATGGCGAGAATGTTTTCCATTTGGCCATTGGTTTCGAGAAAGATGCGATTCTATACTTCAGAGAATTTTTGCCCTATTTAGGCGAATCTGACCGGAAGGTCGTTGAGGAATTGATTGAACAGGAAAAAGGTCATATTAGAAAGCTCGCAGATATGAAAAAGCGGATGGCTGAGTAATACTGAAGGGTGTTGTGACTATAGGAGAAAATACGAGAATACCCCTTTTCACACAAGAGCTTGCTTTGCCCTCAAGTTTTTTAGAATTCCAGTCAGTGGAATAAGTAAACTATTTTAGCGAAATTGATAAAACGAATGAATATCTGAGAGATAACATTATTTTCCTGCAAGTGCAGGGGGGGATCATCTTTATCAACAGGAGGGGAACAAATGGCACAACAGGTTATTAAAAGCGATTGCATACTGTGTATCAATAGTTGCGGGATCAATGCTTATGTCGAGGATGGCAAGCTGGTCAAGGTAGAGGGTATGAAAGAGCACGGGGTCAGCAAAGGCTACATCTGCCCGCGAGGAGAGGCCCTGGTAGAATATGTCTATTCTCCTGATCGCTTGCAGTACCCGATGAAAAAAGTGGACGGAGAATGGCAGAGGATTACCTGGGATGAAGCACTGGATACTATCGCTGAGAAGCTGAAAAAACTAAAGGAAGAATACGGCGCCAGGGCGCTGGCGGTCTATAGCGGCTCGCTGGGGACCGAAAATATCGAGCTTGCCGGATTTGCCCAGAGGTTCCGTGGTGTTTACGGAACGCCGAACCTGCTGTCCGTAGAAGGCAACTGCTTCCGCTCACGGATCATGGCACGCCAGATGACCTTCGGTGGTTATCCTATCGAAGAACCCTGGAAGTCCAAATGTATCCTCGTCTGGGGACAGAATATGGACAATTCCAGACAGACGATAGCAAAAAAGATTTATGACGCCATTGATGCAGGCACCCTTGAAACCGTGATCGTGATCGACCCCAAGCGCGTCCCGATGGCCGAGAAAGGGATTCATATCCGGATTCGGCCGGGAACGGATACGGCGCTGATGCTGGGCATGATGAATGTCATCATAGGGGAAAAACTCTATGATAAAGATTTTATCGATAACAACACGATTGGGTTCGACAAGCTGGTAGAGCACGTCAAGCAATACACGCCCGAAGAGGTGGAGAAGATCACCTGGGTTTCTGCAGATGATGTCCGAAAGATTGCCCGGTTATTTGCCGGCAGCAAACCCGCAGCCAATGTCCCCGGTACCTGCTCTATCGACCAGCATATCAACGGTTTCCAGGGCAACCGCGCCATGGCCCTTTTACAGATCATCACCGGTAATGTCGATATTCCCGGTAGCTGGGTATCCCTGCCATTTATTCGCCTGGGAGACCTCAGGGTCCCGGAGGTTGACGAACCCATAGGCGCCGACCAGCACCCCCTGTTCCGCCGGTTCTGGGGCAGGACATCTCCATACGGTCAGCAGATGCTGTTTGCAGATGCCGTCCTCGATGAGAAACCTTACGCTTTGAAAGCCATGATCGTGAATGGCGGCAATCCCGCCCTTACCCTGCCGGATACCAAACGGGTCCAGAAGGCGATGAAGAAACTCGACTTTATGGTTGTGATGGACCTGTTTATGACGGATACCGCCAAACTGGCCGATATGGTGCTGCCCGCCTGCTCGTTCATGGAGAAGAGTGGCGTGGGCTATGTTTACGGGGTGAACACCGGTATACCCTATGCCCTGCTCCGTAAGAAGGTGATTGAGCCGGTCGGTGAAAGCTGGGCTGACTGGAAAATCTGGACGGAATTGGGAAGAAGAATGGGCTACGGGGAATACTTCCCCTGGAATACCGATGAGGAGGTCGTTGATTTTTTCCTGGAGCCGAGTGGTCTTACAAGGGAACAACTGGAAAAAGATCACCCTGAGGGCGTGTTTTACATCGAGGACGACAAAAAGTACCAGAGCGGCATTTACAGGACACCCTCAAAGAAAATAGAGATTTACTCGGAGACGCTTGCTGAGAACGGCTATGACCCGATTCCGAAGTATATCGAGCCGAGCCAGAGCCCGGTCAGCGCTCCGGAACTGGCGAAGGACTATCCCTTGATCCTGAGCACCGGCGCCCGTATTCCGCAGTACACCCATTCTCAGCTTAGAAATATCCCGTCACTGAGGAAAGAGGCGCCTGAACCGCTTGCGGAGATGAGTCCCGAGACGGCGAAAGAGTACGGCATAGCCGATGGTGATATGGTCGTCGTCGAAACGCCGAAGGACCATATTACGCTGAAGGCACATACTGAAGAGGGCCTGTCCGCAGGCATTGTCAGCATCCCTCACGGTTGGTCCGAGGCGAATGCGAACCTGCTGACTTCGCTGGATGTCCGTGACCCGGTAACCGGATATACGGAAATGAAGGCACTCCTATGTAGAATTAGAAAAGGGTAGATAGGGGCATAGTTTGTTTTGAGAATTTCCCCTGATGGGGGTTTATCAGGGGGAATTCTCTTCGGATATTCTAATAGGCCACCTTGGATAAGTGTCTATCGGATTTAGTGAGTTCATCATAGCAGCCCAATAGCCTGCCGGCTACAATTCCCGCCAACCTGCGCATCACGTTCAGACCTTCTACCGGATGGTTCCGAAAGATCCGCATGAGTCGATCGCCGTCGATTTTGATGACCTTGCTGTTTTTCTTGCATTTAGAGGTTGCGGTGTATTTCTTGGGTTCCACCAGGGCGGACCAACCGAAAACGGAATCGAATTCATCCACTGAAAAGATCATCCGTTCCTCTCCCTGGACGGTAATCTCGATAAGTCCTTCCTCCAGGATATAGAGATAATCCGCTGTATCCCCCTGTTTAAAAAGCACCTGTCCTTCAGGCAAGACTTCCCTCTGCGATATTTCAAAGATCTCGGTCTGGATATGCTCCGGCATTCCTTTGAAAAGCTCTGCCTCCCTGATAAACATAGGGATCACCTCCTTTTTAAATGGATTGAGGAAAAAGACCGGAAGGCGGATCAACCTCCTGAGCGAACGAAGTGGTTCTCTCAGGAGGGGAATATGCACGTTTTAAGGGGCCTATTCATGAGATAACCGTTATTAAAAGGGAATTTATATAAAGGTGAGAAAGTTTATGTTTCTATTTTAACCTCAAACGGGGTGTCAAGGCGAGGAAAAAGGGGGAGGTTCGGCAATACGCTCTATCTCTCGTGTACAAAATATAGACAGTGCAGGCGGTCAAAGCAGGGGGCCACAAAGAGGGAGGCGTCCGGGGCCATAACCACGGATGTCATCATGACCTGACCGGTCCAGGCGCCACCGGTCATGGAAAAGGGTCCCCCCTTTCTTGTGGCTCGTGTTTCCGATCGGTTTCAGACGGTATTTGTCAGGGTCATCTTTACTTGGAGAGGGATTCGGTTATTTGGCAGGACCCTCTTCCAACAGTGCCTTCAACATTCCCTCCAATTTATCCTCTGCGTTTTCATCCGCATAGGTCGGTCTTTTGATATCCGGGTAGAGACTGAACAGGCCCTTCATCATCACCTCGGCATGGGGGGGGCAGCCCGGCAGGTGTTTGCCTTGATCGGCGTGATGCTGCTGGCAGATCCCCAGAAAGACATTCGTCTCATCGGGGTTGGGCTCAGCGTCTGTCACCGGTCCCAGAAAGACATTCACCTTTTTCTTGAAGGGCCGGTCGATCAGGAGTTTTCCAGGATTTTTCGGGTCCGGCCTTCTCAGTTTATTCAGGACATAGTGCAGGTATCCCCTGCAGCCCAGACAGGCATTGTCGGCATGGATTTTAAAATTTTCACCATGGGTCAAATCGATGACCGCCTCTTTAAAGGGGCTCATGACCTCATCAACCGGGGCTCCTACCGTTTTTATCTTCTCCGGCTCCATGGGGCCCAGACCCTGCATGTAAGCCAGGAACACCGGTGAGGAACGAACAGGATCGAGGCCCATGATCCTCATGGTGACGGTGTCTACGGCAACGGGGTTGGTCCCGCCGATGAGCATGTTCATGGTCTTGGGCGTTCCGTAGACCGGCCCGAAACCTTCCTGGGCCGTGAGGCCGTCAATGATATGGAGTTTCGGCTTGACGAGGTGGTGGATATTGATGAGATTCTGCCATAGACCGAAAAAATGGGTCATATATTTCTCGATGGGGGGGATCGCGCCCTGAAGGTTTTTGATGCTCAGGGAGGTGAGGGCGGCAAAATGGGTCTTCATGACCGGCAAGTTGATGATGACATCCGCCTTTTCGAGCGTCAGGGGGATTTCCCTGGAAAGCATCCTTTTCCCGCCCGGCACGGCCTTCCTGACCAGCTTGTCGGTGTTGAGGTCCACAAGGCTCACCCTGTCCGGATCGATATCCGTCAACTTATCATACCCGTAATGCGCAAAAATTTTCGTCGTCTCGGCCCTGTTGATGGAAGAGCCTTCCGCTATGATGACCTTTTTCGCCACCGTCAGAAGAATCTCGATAAGGGCCCTGACCAGGGCGATATCGGTCACGACACCCCCATGATAGACACCATCCCTGAAGCCGTGATCCGCAACGACATTCGGTTTGACGGCCACGGTCTGTCCTTTGCCGACAAAGGCCTCCAGCCCGCCCAAATCATTGATGAGGTTCAGAAGGGACGTCTTGATCTCGTCGTGAGTCCTGGAGGGAGGGACCCTTTCCACAGCGACAAGCTCGGTTTTTCCGTATTCCTTTGAAGGTTTCCAGCCCCTGACCTTCCTCAGAAATTCCGCCGTGCTCAAATCCATTTTGACAAAATCAAACCCGTCTGATGAGAAAGACCGTGTCGGGCGAAAACCATAAGTGATCAGGGTATCGGCTTTGGCCCTATCCGCTTTGAGGATCTCGGCTGAGACAAGACTTTCCCCGGCAATCAGGGCATCTATCATGATCGTCTCCATGCCTTGCCCGGCCCCGCCCTTTTGGGGCAGGATTTCTTCGATCGTGCTGTGAAGGGGATTATATACGAGCCAGCCGACCGCGTTTCCATCCTTTTCAGCGACGTATGCGATGATCCTTTTATCTTCCGTCCATTGCCGCCACTTATGGTCGGCGTACAGTCCGTCTATATTCATGGAACCGTAATAGTCTTCCAGACAGTCCCGAAAATCTTGTGATAGGTCGCCCTTTTTGAGCGTTATGCCCGATGTCATATGTTCCTCCGATGCAGAAGACCCTGAGGGTCCTGGAATCATTCAAAAAGAATTATAAATAAATAATATCCAGCGCAGTTTAAGAGATTTTGACCTTCTTGTCACCTATTTTTTAGAGGCAATCCTCTATCTTCCGTCAAGGAAAAAATGTGGATTTATGTCGACGGAGCGTCTGCCTATACCTATCCGCCACCTTACCTCCTGAACCTTCTCTATCCGTATCTGATATGCCCCTGCAAAACATCATGGGATTCACTCCGGATTGACACGCAACGGCGAATCCCGTATAGTCTAAGCCCGAAAAGGAATTACTTATCAAACGTTTAGCTGACATACCCATGTCTATAAGCTTGTAGCCATTCTCTCACTGTTGAATGGGCAGGCAGGTGCCCCGATGCGAAGGTTGTATGTGACGGGGATTGTGGCCCCCTTCTTTTTTTTCTGATCGTGATTAGAGTATGGGAAGATGAAACAAATGGAAATCCAAATTGGGGTGGCATGGGGCGATGGGATTTGACAGGGTCAAAAAGATAGCCTAAAAGCCATATGCTTAATCAGTAGTGTCCAAAATAAAATTTATTGGCGCTCCAGGCTTTGTGAAATCAAATTCTTAGTGACGCATTATATGCTTTTCAAAATTCAGGTTCCCATCCACGTAGCGGAAAGCAGGGGCAGGCATTTTCTCGTAACGGCGTATTTTGGCCCTGAATCAGGATAGATGAAGGGCCAAAATCCCGCAGTGAGCGGAGCCATGGACGGCGGAGCGAACGAAGTGAAGAGAACATGCCTGCCTCTGCTTGGAGCGGTAAATCTTATTTTGGACAAGCGTGACTCTTAATAGCGTTTTATCGGAGTTCGGTATGCGGTTTATCCATATTAATATGAGCAGCCAAGAGATCAGCGTAGAACCTGTACCTTCCCAATACCTGGGATTGGGCGGTCGTGGGTTGATCTCTCTTTATATCAACGACCATGTCCCGCCCACCTGCGATCCCCTGGGACCTGACAATATCCTGCTTTTTGCTCCCGGCCTGCTGGGCGGTACGCAACTGGTCAATACCAGTCGCATTGCCGTGGGGGCCAAAAGTCCCCTGACCGGTACCATCAAAGAGAGCAATGCGGGCGGGACCTTCGGCGATGCGGCCGGTCGTCTGGGCATCACAGCCATCATCATAGAGGGTCGTGCACCCCAGGAGCAATCATGGCTGCTCAAGGTGGATGTGGACGGAGAGGCGCGGTTGGTTCCGGCCAATGAATATAAAGGCATGCGAACATACGCGTTGGTCGAGGCCTTATTTAAATCTTACGGTTCCCACAATGCCATCATGTGTATCGGCCCGGCCGGAGAGCAGGTACTGCGCGCGGCGTCCATCCAAGCCACCGACACAAAAGGACGTCCCTGCCGAGCCGCCGGACGCGGTGGGTTGGGTGCGGTCATGGGATCCAAGGGGCTAAAAGCTATAGTGCTGGATTCGGGGGGGCGGGCGACGGACGCGATTGCCGATCCCGAGGCCTTTGAGAAAGCGGCCAAGGATTTTGCCAGGGCCGTGCGAAATAATCCGTTCAGCGGTGATGTGATGCCGAATTTCGGTACGGCCGGCCTGGTGGCGCCTGTCAATTCCCTGGGGGGCTTTCCATCCTACAACGCCACCAAAGGGGTCTTCGACGGCTGGGAGAAGATCAGCGGTGAGCACATGGCCGAGTTGATGGCCAAGCGGGGAGGCAAGACCGGCCGTCAGGGCTGTTCCAAATGTGTGATCCAGTGTTCCAATGAGTTTGTGGATGCCGGAGGAAAGCATGTCACAAGCTCCCTGCAGTACGAAACCATCTGGTCCATGGGGGGCATGACCGGTATCGATGATTTGGATACCATCGCAAAGCTTGACTCTTTATGCGATAATCTTGGCATCGATACCATGAGCACCGGTGTGGGCGTGGCGGTGGCCATGGATGCCGGTTACAAATCATTCGGCGACGGCCAGGCCGCCCTTGATATGGTGGAAGAGATCGCCAAAGGAACCGAGCTGGGACGGGTTCTGGGAAATGGTCCCGAAGCCGTGGGAAAATATTTTAACCATTCCCGGGTCCCGGTTGTCAAAGGTCAGAGCATTTCCGGGTACGACCCACGCGCCATGCAGGGCAACGCCGTAACCTATGCCACCAGTCCCATGGGGGCCGACCATACGGCCGGAAATGTGGTGGCCGAGTATGTCACCGGTAAACTGGACCCTTTAAAAACAGAAGGGCAGGTGGAGGCATCCCGACATCACCAGATCATCATGGCCGTGGTGGACAGCATCGGACTTTGCGTGTTGGCCAGTTACGTGCTTTCCACCACTGAAGGCGTCGAAACCTTTATCAAGGCCATCAACGCCAAACTTGGGGTCGATTTGGAATTGACATCACTTAGCGATATGGGTACGCGAATTCTCAAAGCCGAGCGGGCCTTCAACCGTAAAGCCGGCTTTACCAACAAGGATGACCGCTTGCCGCGCTTTTTCTATGAAGAGCCTTTGCCACCGCATAATAAAGTGGTTGAAATCAGTGATGAGGATATGGACAAGACCTTCGAGTTCTAATTTGAAAATTCAGTAGTGCCGGATACCCTTTTCGGATGGGAACGATTTCGAGGCACGGTCAATCCGGCGCTACAATACATATAGGTCGGGCAATGCATCTAATCAGCCCTCGGACGATGTCGGTGTGGAGGAAGGTTCTATGAAAGTTCTAATAAAATTGTTTAGTGTTCTGCGTGACTATGTGCCCGACTACAACCCCCAAAAGGGTGTGGAGACAGAGTTGCCCGAGGGGTCCACGGTGGCCGACCTGATTAGCCATATGGGGATCCCGATGTCTAAGGTGCCTGTGGTCGCCTGTAACGGGCGCGTTCTCCAACCAGATGATACCATTCATAAAGACAGTACCCTCCACATTTTCCAACTGGTGACCGGCGGATAGATTGTCAATGACCCAAATTGTATAAATTTTTTCCCTACCGAAATCAGAGGCTTCGTTCCAGGTTAATGGTTTTTGAGGGGCTAAATTGGTTCGCGCTAAAGAAATGTATCAGGTTGGAATCATTCCAGCCGACCAAGGTGTTTATTTTTTGAACGCCGACGTTTCTCAAATGATCCACAAATTCATTAATCAACTGCTCACCGATACCCTTATGCTGGTAATGGGGATCAACGCCGATGGAATCCAGGGTCGCTTCTTCCTGGAAAATACCATATTCTCCCATATAGATTTCCCCCATTACAAAGCCCACCACCGTTCCGTCTTCTTCCTCTGCCACTAGGGAGGCGGGCAAATAATCTCTGGATTTAAAAAGCTTTTCAAATTTCATTTCATAGTACTCCGGCCGAGAAGCCTTGAGTACTCTCCCGTCAATCCCAACCACAGCGTCAAAATCGTCAGCCTTCATGAGTCTAATTTTAATGGTATCCTCGTTCATGGGGCCTCCTTTCTTTTTAGGGTCATATTTTGAGATTGAATAAGGAAAGTTGAAAAGTTAACGACGGTTTATCGGAAGACCTTTACTTTACATGTGAAACACACCGTAAATTGGAAGGTTATGCTTACGTTGACGATGGTTGTTTATTTAGAAAGATCCTTGTTTGGTGAGAATATCGGATAAATAGACTGATTTCACCACGTCCGGCGATACGCTTTTCGGTAGGTTCGACTCAACTGATACGGGGTTTGCCTTCACGGGAGACGCCGATAAATTTTGCCACTTGAACCCCGCTTTTTTGGTAAGTCTTTTTTTTATGTATTAATTATCAGTATATCAGAAAGTCGTTCAACTGTGGAGATTTCTTTTGTGGATCATAATTACTTAATACCAATCTTTCCCAATGCCGAAATAATTCCATGGATCTTACTTCTGTCTCTTCCCAGGGTTTGCGATAGTCCATTGATGCCCAGCTTCCCACCTCTCTCAGAGGTGAGCGGAATAATGTGAAATGTTTTTTTGACCGAAATAACCTTACATTAGATAACTTTAGATCATTATAATAAACAATTTTAAGGCCAAATTTAATATATTAAGAAAGACATATGCAATTAAAATTGTTCTTTTTTTTTCTTGACACGTAGTTACGATGTAGCTAGATTATGACCACTTTGTATCAAGTCTAATATCAACCTTTATTCAGTGGATGAGGGTTGTTTTGATTTAAGTGCCTGCAATTCATAATGAATCAAAAAGTGTGCCACAGGTTCAGGAAATAATTTAGAAGGGGTAAAAAAATGAGGTACGCAGAGACAGGGTTTAATTTAGAAATTGATCTATCTCGGGGAAGTGTTGAGAGGGTAGAAACTGACCCAAGATTAACCGAACTGTATTTGGGGGGTCTAGGTACAAACGCCAAGATATTGTGGGATAGGGTTCCCCCTGAAACTGAACCCTTTTCTCCTGATAATCTGCTCATATTCAGCGCCGGTCTTTTATGTGGCACGCCTGCTACCGGTGCTAATCGTACCATTGTTTCCACCATTTCTCCTCAGACTTTGTTAATGGCCTATTCCATGATGGGGGGGTTTTTGGCACCGGAATTGAAATACGCCGGTTATGACAAAGTGATTTTTCGTGGCAAGTCGCCCAATCTGGTTTATTTGTGGATCAACAATGACAAAGTAGAAATACGCGATGCCTCGCATTTGCAGGGTAAAGGTGCTGTTGAAACTGCAGAACTCATTAAAGAGGAGTTGAATGAGTCGAAAGCCCAGGTGGCGGCTATCGGCCTGGCCGGTGAAAACAAGGTCTATACGGCTTCCATCGAGCAGGGCCGATCCAGTGCCAGCCGACTCGGAATAGGCGCTGTTATGGGAGATAAAAAGTTGAAGGCAATCGTTGTTCGTGGCACAAAGGACATCAATATTGCCCAACCGGATGAATTCATGGAGATTTGCGAAGGCGTCCTGGAATATATAAAAGACCGGGAAGATAAGCCGGTTCCGGGGGTCATGCCCATTTTAGCCGGGCTTGGGTCACCGCAAGAGATGAAACTTATTGATGAGAAGTGGCATACCACCAATTTTATGTGGGGAAATTCCCGCACTCGGAGAAAAGATTTTTGGACCAAAGAAGTAGAAAAGCTGTGGGAAGAGACTCAAGAAAATTCGCGGAAGCGGTTAATAAGTTGTTATAACTGTCCGATGAAATGCGGCGCAATCATTTCCGCTCCGGGAACTTCAACCTATATGATGAAATGCTTCTCGAAACTCACTTATACAATGGCGGCCTTTTCAGACCTGGAGTTTGGTTTTAAAATTGCTCAACGCGCTACGGAGTATGGCGTGGACGGGTTCTCAACCCCGCAAGTCATGGCCTTCGCCTTTGAGCTCTATGAAGCCGGCATTCTGACCGATAAGGACTTTGAAGGGACGTCCGATTATGAAGCATGCCCATCCGATAACGAGGGGAAATTTTACTGGTTACTTGACAGAATAGTGCGGCGGGAAGGGATAGGAGATATCCTAGCCAACGGCACTTATTGGGCGGCACAAAAGATCGGCAAGGGCGCGGAAGAATATGCTCATAATAATATTAAAAAACATGAACAGCTGCCTCTCAAGCTTGGAATGCTGAATCCCGTTTATTTTCTGATGTATTCTACCGGCGAGAAGATAAACATTACCCAAATTGAAGGAAGTTTCCCCCAGTCGCCTTTTGCTACGATGGAGGAGAGAGAAGATTTCGTAAAGGATTGGATCCAGGTTCCGGATGAAAAGTTTAAGCAATATCTTATGGACTGGGAATTCCGCGGAGAGAACTCAAACCCATATTACCCAACTGTTGAAATGTCCTGTGACATTGTTGACTGGCAAGAGATGATGCACTACATTGATGACGCGCTCGGAATGTGCGCCGGTTTGTCGTCATTTCCCCTGAAACCTCCCTATCATATACACAATTATCCGACTTTGATCTCAGCAGGGGCCGGGATCGATATGGATGAAGAAGGACTAAAGAAAATATATAGAAGGAACCGAAATCTCGTTAGAGCCATTAATATAAGCAGGGGTCTGACGAGAGCCGATGAGAAGCCTCCTGAGGACCATTGGAAGAAAAGATTTCCCGAGCTTGAAAAAGAACTCTTAGATGCGTATTACAAATATAAGGGATGGAATAATGAGGGTATTCCTACTAAAGAAACTTTGAAAGAATTGTCTTTGCAATACATAAGCGAAGAGCTCATAAAGAGAGGGATCTTGGCAGATGATGAAGGTGCTCCTTCAGAGGAGACTTCGACGGAAACAGAGAAGAAATAAAGTGAAGAGGTGGAAACCGTCATGGGTGAGAAAAAAACGAAAATAGTTAAAACAATAAAAATTGATGCTGATTTGTGTAATGGTTGCCGGGCCTGTGAGGTCATCTGCTCCGCCTTTCACGCTACGCCAAAATATAGCAGCAATAATCCGGCGAGGTCTCGTATTCGGGTGATTCGTGATCCACTTAAAGACTTATATATTCCTGTATATGCGGGTGAGTATACGCCGGCCGAATGTATGGGCAGAGACAAATACGTGATCGACGGGAAGGAATACGAAGAGTGCGCCTTCTGCAGGGCTTGTTGCCCGTCCAGGGACATTTTCAAAGAACCCGATTCCGGTCTTCCTCTAAAATGCGATATGTGTGAAGACGAAGACGAGCCTTTGTGTGTTAAGTGGTGTATAACCGACGCCTTGACCTACGAAGAAAGGGAAGAAGAAGTAGACGAAGAAGTGGAGCAGGAGGATCTGGACATCGGATTGCAGTCCTTGGCAGAAAAATATGGATTGGACAAAATCTTGGATACCGTTGCGCGAATGTCCATGAAGGACTAAAACATAAAGAAGACAAAAGAGGCATAAGGAAGACCGTGGAGAATGTAGCCGACTACAAAGAGATCATAGATGTTATAAAGGCGAGCGGTGGAGACGCCTTCAAAAGATGCTTTCAATGCGGATTATGCGATGTTGTTTGTCCGTGGAATCGGGTTCGGAATTTCAGCATGCGCAAGTTGGTCCGAGAGGCTACGTTCGGTCTGACGAATATTGAAAGTGAAGAGATGTGGCTCTGTACGACCTGCGGAAGATGTCCCCAGCATTGCCCCAGGGACGTAAACCAGATAGAATCCGGGGTCGCCTTACGCAAGATTGCCACGGAATATGGGGTCTTCCCTACGAGTGTCAAACCTGTGCGTACCATAAGAGGAAGTCTTGTTGCCGAAGGAAACACCTTGAGCGAAGATCGAGCTAAGAGGGGAGATTGGGCGAAAGGTCTTTCTGTCAATCCGTTCAGCGAGGAAATGGATATATTATATTTCCCCGGGTGCTATCCCAGCTATGACCCAAGATCAAAAAAGATAGCCGTTGCCACAGCCAATATCCTTAACAAGGCAGGGGTGGATTTCGGGATACTGGGCTCCGATGAGAATTGCTGCGGAGAAAGCATTCGCAAGACGGGCGATGAGGAAGTGTTTCAAAAGCTGGCGAAGGAAAATATCAAAACGTTTGTTGATCATGGCGTGAAGAAAATCCTTGTTTCTTCTCCTCATTGCTATCATACGTTTAAAAACGAGTATCCTGAATTTATGGTGCATTTTGAGGTGATTCATATGTCCCAATATTTATTTGAGCTTATTGAACAGGGCAGGCTTGAAATCACCAAGGAGTATGAAAAGAAAATAACCTATCATGACCCATGTTACCTGGGTCGACATAACGGTATATATGAAGAGCCTCGAGAGGTCTTAAAGAAGGTGCCTGGTTTAGAGCTGATTGAGATGCCCGATTCCCGCGTAGATAGTCTTTGTTGCGGCGGGGGCGGAGGCAGGGTTTGGATGGAAACGCAAAAGGGTGAAAGATTTAGCGACCTCAGAATAGACCAAGCTATGGGAGTCGGGGCAGAGGAACTGGTTACCTGCTGCCCGTACTGCATTACCATGTTTGAGGATAGCAGGATAACCCTGGATGTTACCGAAAAAATAGAGGTTAAAGACATCACGGAGATCATACAGGACGTTATATAGAGAACCATCAAATCTGATAAAGGTGGATAGAAGTGGAAAAAGAACAAATTGAACAACTTTGTAAAAGTTTGGCGGGCAGTAATTTTGGAGATGTCATGGTTGTCGGCGGAGGGATCAGTGGTATTCAATCCTCCCTTGATCTTGCCACTGCCGGTTTTAAGGTTTACCTTGTTGAAAAATCACCTGCCATTGGCGGCCATATGGCCCAGCTTGACAAGACCTATCCCACCAATGACTGCTCTATGTGAATTCTCTCACCAAAACTGGTCGAGGTCGGCCGGCATCCCAATATAGAGGTCCTGACGTATACTGAAGTTAACGGTATAGAGGGGGAGGCAGGAAATTTTAATGTAAGCCTGATCAAGAAGCCCAGATACATTATAGAGGACAAGTGCACGGGTTGTGGAACGTGTGCGGAATACTGCCCGGTACAATATCCTGATCAATATAATCAGGAAATATCGAAGAATAAAGCCGCGCATATATACTTCTCTCAAGCCATCCCACTTATAGCATATATTGATGAAAGCTGTCTTTATCTTAAAGAAAAGAAATGTCGTATTTGTGAAGCAGTTTGTGAGAATGGAGCTATAGATCTTGGGCAACAACCGGAGAAGGTAGAAATAAAAGTAGGGGCGATTCTTATGGCTCCGGGCTATGAACCCTATGACCCCAGGGTAAAGGGGGACTATGGCTACGGAAAGTTTGAGAACGTGGTCACCAGTCTTGACTTTGAACGGCTGTTATGCGCCACCGGGCCGTACGAAGGTGAGATCCTGCGTGCCTCCGATAAGAAGCATCCCCATAAAATTGCGTGGATCCAATGCGTAGGATCCAGACGGGTTACTCCGGGCGATAATAGCTATTGTTCGGCCGTATGCTGCACCTACACCCAGAAACAGATCATCTTAACAAAAGATCATGACGCAGAGGCCGAGTGTACGATATTCCATAATGATATTCGTTCCTATGGTAAGGATTTTGAACTTTACTACCAAAGAACTGAGCAACTTCCAGGTATTCGGTTTTTAAGAAGCTACGCATCCGTAGTAAGAGAGATACCGGAAACCAAGAATGTCATTGTAAGATATTCTACGTCCGACGATGGGGTAAAAGAGGAAGAATTCGATATGGTGGTCTTATCCATTGGATTGAATCCTCCCGCTGATTATGAAGAAATGGCGGATAAGTTCGGCATCGAGGTCAACGAACACGGATTTTGTAAAGCCACTCCTTCCAATCCCCTGGAGACAAGTCGGCCCGGAATCTTTGTAAGCGGAGCCTTTCAGGGTCCTATCGATATTCCCGAGTCGGTTTTTAGCGCCAGCGGCGCCGGGTCACAGTGTGGTGAATTCCTTGATTACAGGCGCGGAAAGCTGACCAGAGAAAGGGTCTATCCTCCGGAAAGGGATGTCTCCGAAGAGGAGCCGAGGGTAGGCGTGTTTGTATGTCATTGTGGGGCTAATATCGGAAGGATAGTAGATGTTCCTTCCGTCGTTGAATACGCCTTAACCCTGCCCAATGTTTTCTACGCCCAGGAACAGCTCTTTTCATGTGCTACTAATTCTGCCAAAGAAATAACAGACATGGTAAAGGAAAAAGGGCTCAATCGTGTGGTTGTCGCCGCCTGCTCCCCCAGAACTCTTGAACCGTTATTCCGGGATACCCTGCGAGAGGCGGGAATTAATCAATATTACTACGACATGGCTAATATTCGGGAGCATAACTCCTGGGTTCACTCGAAAGAACCGGAAGACGCTACCCAAAAGGCAAAGGATATTACCCGGATGTCGGTAGCCCGAGCTTGCCTTTTGGAGCCACTACAGGAAATCGACCTGCCGGTAAACAAGAGGGCGTTAGTGGTTGGAGGTGGTATAGCCGGCATGACCTGCGCCCTGTCCATAGCCGGCCAGGGACATGAAGTTTGCCTGGTGGAAAAGGATAACGACCTGGGGGGAATAGCGCGAAGAATTCATTCCACGCTGGAAGGACTGGATGTTCAGGACTATTTGGGTGATCTTGTGGGCAAGGTTTTTCAGCACCCCTTAATTCATGTATATTTTAACGCCACCATCACAGAGGCTACCGGTTATATCGGGAATTTCGTTACCAAGGTGAAGTCTGAAAAAGGGGTTACTGAGATTGAGCACGGAGCTGCCGTCATCGCTACTGGTGCTGATGAATATAAACCCACCGAATACCTCTATGGCGAAGATGACAGGGTATTGACGCAGCTACAGTTGGAGGAGCAAATCACCCAAGGAGACGAAAAGGTCACAAACGCAAAAAGTCTCGTGATGATACAATGCGTGGGCTGCAGAAATGAAGACAGAAATTACTGCGCCCGGGTCTGTTGCAGCCATGCTATAAAGAACGCCTTGAAACTGAAAGAGATAAACCCTGAGATGGATATCTATATTCTCTTTCGGGATATGCGAACGTATGGACTTTTGGAAGATTATTACAGGGAAGCATCTAATAAAGATATAAAATTCATCCGCTATGAGGCGGATGATAAACCCCGGGTGGAAGCGGTTGAGGAGGAAGGGCGGCCTGTTTTAAGGGTTGTCACGACCGATCCTATTTTAGGTCAGGAGCTTGCAATAGATGCCGATTACGTCACTTTGTCCGCTGCCGTGATTCCTCCTGAAGGAAACAGTGAAATATCTCAATTATTCAAAGTCGCTTTGGGACCGGATGGTTTTTTCAAAGAAGCCCATGTCAAATTGAGACCTGTTGAGTTTAGTGCGGAAGGCGTTTATCTCTGTGGTATGGCTCACTATCCTAAACATATAACGGAAACGATTAACCAGGCTTATGGAGCGGCAGGTCGGGCCTTAACCCTTCTCTCGCATGATATCGTTACAGTCTCAGGCTCTATTTGCGAGGTGGATGAGAAGAAGTGTATGGGGTGTGGGGCATGTGTCTCAGCCTGTACGTATGGTGCCATAGAGTTGCGTGAGACACGACAGGGCAAAAAGGCTGTTGTTAATCCTGTGATCTGTAAAGGGGATGGTCTCTGTAACGCAAAGTGTCCAACAGGGGCTATTGTCCTAAAGCATTTTAATGATAATGAGATCTTGAGCCAAATTGATGCGGCGGTTCCGGATGAAGAGATCAAACAAAAAATGGATGCGGCGGTTGGAGATGTATAGAGATATAAGAATGAATAAAGCCGGGATTACGAACAATGGAGGTGAGAACGCATGAGTGCAGGAGTTAAATTTAAACCAAGGATATTAGGTTTTGTCTGCCATTGGTGAGGATACGGCGCTGCTGACATGGCTGGAGTTTCCAGACTGCAATATAGGAATGATGCCAGGCTTATTCGCGTTATGTGTTCCGGTAGAGTGGACATGAAATTTGTTCTCAGAGCCTTCTTGAATGGAACGGATGGGGTGTTTATTGGTGGTTGCCGGCTTAATGAATGTAATTATATTACGCATGGAAATTTCCATGCACTAAACATGGTGCTTTTATGTAGAAAAATAATGGAACACATAGGGCTGAATCCGGAGAGGTTAAGAATCGATTTTATGTCCTCCGGTGAAGGAAACATTTTTGCCGAAACCATGAATGATTTTGGCAAGAAGGTGGAGGCGTTAGGACCTATTGGCATAACCGAAGAAATAGACAAAGATGAATTAAAGTCTAGGATTGAAGAAGTTACAAAGCTTCTTCCTTACATTAAGATCGTGAAAAAGGAGAAGCTGGAGTCACGTGTAGAAAATAAAGAAGAATATGACGGATATTTTACCAGGGATGAGATAGAAAAGTTATTTAGTGAAGTCGTCTCTTACTACATTGATCCGGATAAATGCCAGGCCTGTATGATTTGCGCCAGGAGATGCCCTGCAGAGGCCATTGTAGGCGGCAAGAACCGGATCCATGTCATTGACCAGGATAAATGCATTAAGTGCGGCACTTGCTTTGAAGCCTGTCCTCCTCGATTTGGTGCGGTGACTGAGATTACTGGCGAACCTGTTCCTCCTCCTATTCCTGAAGATCAAAGAATGCTAGCTAGAAAGAGTAAAAAAAAGTGATCATTCCTTTACCGACTGGATGAAAAGAAATTAGTTGAAACGAGTAATGTAAAGAGCCAGGTCAATGATTTAGTAAAAAAGCCGTATCCGGCGATGATAGCCGAATGCGGCTTTTTTTAAGTTTCAGGGCGACGGTTGATGATTTCATCGGGGTGGACATAACGACCCGAAAGGACTTTCCCACGAACGGAAATGCCGGCCTGATGAACCGTTTTCGGGTCGCCTGAGACAAGCGGGTGCCACCAGGGGAGCTCTCTTCCTTCGGCCACGCACCGGTATGCACAGGTCTCCGGAAGCCAGGTTATACTCTTTATCGTCTTTGGCTTAAGATCGATGCACTCAGGGTTGAGCCTTAACCGTTCGTGATAGATCGTGCATTGACAGGTGTTCGTGTCCAGAAAGGCGCATGCGACCGAAGTGGTCTCAATCACTCCCGTGTCTTCGTCTTCTTCTTTCTCCAAGCAGCATATGCCGCAGCCGTCACATAGGGATTCCCACTCCTCAGTGGACATCCGGTTCAAGGGTTTTGTCTTCCAGAATGGCTCTCGTTTTTTTATATTCATCTAAGTTTTTGAAATCCGACCCTTTATCCAAATTTAAGAGGGGTTCACCCTAACGTTGCAACTTTAGGGTTCACTTAGTCTGCCCCTAAGGTTGGTGTACCTTTTTTCCGTTTTATTGTTCCCGACGGCAATCGCAAGTGCCCGTTTTGTTCCGATCAGAACAACGAGTTTTCTGCCTCGGGTCACGGCCGTGTAAATCAGGTTGCGCTGAAGGAGTATGTAATGCTGGGTGAGAACGGGAATAATGACGGCGGCATATTCCGATCCCTGGGATTTGTGTACTGAGACGGCATAGGCCAGAACGATTTCGTCCAGATCCGTGAAGTCGTAAGGCACTTCATACCCCTCAAATGAGATAAGGATCTCCTGATTTTCAGAATCGATCCTGGTAATCCTTCCGATATCTCCGTTAAAAACCTCTTTGTCGTAATTGTTTTTGATCTGCATGACCTTGTCGTTGAGTCGGAAGTTCCTGTTCCCTCTCATGAGTTCGTCTTCGGCGGGGTTGAGAGAGTTTTGCAGCGCCGTATTCAGATTTCCAGCTCCCACGATACCCTTGTGCATGGGTGTCAGGACCTGGATATCATTGACCGGATCCAAACCAAATCGATCGGGTATTCGCTCTTTGGTTAGATGAAGGATGACCTTGAGGACCTCTTCCGGGTCTTCCTGCTCTATAAAATAGAAATCCTCGAGTTTGTGCGCCGCCGGTTTCAGGTCAGGAAGCACCCCTTGATTGATTTTGTGTGCGTTCACGATGATCTGGCTTTCCCTGGCCTGTCGAAATATCTCGTTCAGTTTCACGACCGGGATGGATCCGGAATCGATAATGTCCTTGAGCACGTTCCCCGCCCCCACGGATGGGAGTTGATTGACATCCCCCACCAGGATAAAGGTTGCCCCGGAGGGTACTGCCTTCAAAAGATGGTGCATCAAAATGGTGTCAATCATCGAGGCTTCATCGACGATAAGCAAATCACAATTCAGGGGGTGGGCATCGTCTTTTTGAAACCCTCCCTTCTGAATGCTGTACTCCAGCATGCGATGAATGGTCTTTGCCTCGCGACCGGTTGTCTCACTCATCCTCTTGGCCGCCCGCCCGGTGGGGGCTGCCAGCAGGATCGTTATCCTGAGCTTTGAGAATATCTTCAGGATGGCATTGATGATTGTGGTTTTCCCGGTACCCGGTCCGCCCGTGATCACTATGGCCTTGCTTTCGGCTGCACATTTGACGGCTTCAATCTGCTTTTCGGCCAGTTGAATGGCGAGTTGTTTCTGCACCCATCCAATAGCGGATTCGGCGTCGATTTCACGAAAGGATTTTGGGGTATAGCTCAGGGCTTTCATCCGGGTGGCAATGCCGTTTTCGGAAACATGAAATTTGGCCAGGTACACCGCCTTGTTGTTTTTAAGGAAATCTCCCTCGTTAAGGTCCTCGATGATGATTTTCTTGTCCAGTGCGATACCGGAAAATGCCTTGACGATGACCTCCCGGCCAACCTGGAGGATTTCCCTGCATTTTTCTATCAGGGCCTCATAGGGATAAAAGACATGCCCCTCATCGGAAAGCTGGTGCAGTACGTAGAGTATCCCCGCCTCGGCCCGCAATTCGGAATCTTTTGCGAATCCGAGCTTTTCTGCAATGCTGTCGGCTGTAACAAACCCGATCCCGAAAATATCCGTGGCCAGACGATAGGGATTTTGCCTGACCACCCGGATGGAGAGATTGCCATACTGTTTGAAAATCTTGGTCGCATACCCGGAACTGACGCCGTGACTTTGCAGGAAGAGCATGACCTCACGAATCTCTTTTTGGTCGTCCCATGCCCTTTTAATCATCCCGATCCGTATTTTACCGATACCGTCGACTTCCGCCAGCCTGTAAATGTCCTGCTCGATGATATCAAGGGTCTCTTTCCCGAATTTTTTGACGATTCGCTTGGCCATGACCGGACCGATGCCTTTGATGAGACCGGAACCCAGGTATTTTTGGATGCCGTAAACAGAGGCAGGTACCATGGACTTGTACTGCACGATCTTGAATTGCTCTCCGTATTTGGGATGGTTTGCCCATTCCCCTCTCATCTTGATGATTTCTCCGGGGATGGGGGCCATAAGGTTCCCGACAATGGTGACAAGATCGCGCTGTCCATAGACCTTTAGTTTGGCAATGGTATATCCGTTCTCCTCATTGGTGTACGTGATTCTCTCGATCTGTCCCTGAAGGTCCGTGAGGGTTTCCATGGTTTGCGCCTTCGGCCTTCGTGAGAAATGGTTTGTGGAGGTGTCCATAAAAATAAATTACCCTTAACCGGTTTTATTTACAACCATTTTTCGTCATAAGGCTGATCCGATATTTGTTTCCGCAGAACGGGTTGAAACTTGAAATTATTTGGAGCGAAGGTGTTCTGTAGGTTATGCCCTCCGGGCTCAGATCAAAGCCGGGCGTTCCGACCCGGATATTCACAAGCATATTCTTCGGTGAATCCCCCGCCCGAAAGGCGAGGGTGATCCCGCAGAGGCAACAATGACATGGGAATTTTGAAGTGCCATGCCGAGAACAGGCGTTTAAAAACCTATGGTCTCATAAGAGCAGTAGAAGTTTTACAAAGTGTTTTGTCCACAACCCGATCGGACCGAGCAAGGTCCGTATGAAGGAGGAAGACCCATAGATCACGAGGATCTATGGGCCTTTGTGGGGTTTCGAGAAACAAAATTAAGGAGGGTTGTGGTTTGTAACTTGAATAATAAAGAACATTCCAACATTATAGGTAGGTTTTTCTCTTCCCGAACTGCCGTTATTTTTTCCGGTGCAGCTCCCTAGGTTGCACCATTTGGAGGAGCCACGCAAAAAAGATGCACGTGCACTCGAGAAGTTTTTCTTTTGTTACCGGCCATGATCACTTCTGAAAACTACTCCTTGCAGAATATCGTTTTCGTGTGGTTGGGTTTTCATGGGGCAATATGAATAGCCCGATGGCTTATGGTAACGTCTTGTTCCTCTATTAATGCAAAAAGGATGCAAAACTTTCAAAATTATTAAAAAAAACGAAATATCCAAATATATCAATAAGATAATTTGCTTTGAAGGGGTTTGTGCTCTCAGTGATTCGATAACAAAATCGATAGGAACTGTCAAAAAAATTCACAAGTTGTAAAAAATATTGTCCCTTATAGGGGAGTTGTTTCTTTAAATCGGACAACGATTTCCCTCCCGCTTGAAACATGCACCATACCCTGCCTATCAACCTGCCCCGGGAGGATCTCGATGCTTATATCCGCTGGGTGGTCTAAAAAAAGAAGATTTTTCAAGGCCGGGGCGGTACCAAGGGAAATGAACTTTGATCGAGTGTCTTTTTGTGCCTTGAGCATAAAGGACAGTGTCACCCGAAAAGCCCGGCTTTCATCCGGAAGCAGAAATATGCTGGAGCCGGTTTCAAGGTCGCAGATGAGGGCGCCTCCTGTGACTTCATGAATATCCGTGATTACGATATTGTCGCCTATGATCGGGATCCTCCTTGGATTCCCGGCGAGAATCCTGCCGGAAAGGCACATCTTTCCGCAGGCGTTTTCCCTCGAAACGGTGAGATGAAAAACCGCTTCCTCAATACTGTACGCTTCGGGGGGAGGTGTTTTCGGCATCTCGGCTTTGTCCCGACTCCCGTCGCTCGCATGACCTACGACCTTAAATTCCGCCCGGGTTATTACGGGCCACATCAAAACCAGGGCCAAAACAAGCATACCTTTGATAGTCGGTTTCAAGGGGCTGGACACGGTCGACTCCTTTCCTTTTTAGAGACAGCAATTTTCGATAATGACATCTTGTCCTACCTGTCGTCGTTAATGAATATGTGTCTTCTGAGGATGCGTTAACCCTAACGTTGCAACTGTAGGGTTATCGCTGACGGCTATTAGTGCGAATCCGGTAGTGACCCATTGCGGATGAGCGCCGGCTATGAGTCCCGGGGTATTTCACTCCAATGTTTGTTTTGAAACCAGGATAGTGGGTTCATTTGAAAAAAGAATGAAATTCAAATGAAAAGAACGTGAAAAAGAAAAGAAGGTATACGAGAATTGACTCTTCAGGGCATGGAGTGGGGCAAGGAGAGCGAAGCGAGAACACCGCTCTCGGGCAGGTTTTCCAGAACAATAGTTCCCTGATGAAGCGCTGCTACCTCGCGGACAAAGGTCAGGCCGAGACCTGTGCTCTTTTTTCCGCTGTCGGGGCGCCGCAGGGAAAAGAATTTGTCGAATATTTTTTCCCGAGCAAAGTCAGGAATGCCGGGTCCGTTGTCCTCAATCATGAGTGTCCATTGCCTCTGATCAATCTCGCTCCGGATGATAATGGTATCACCCCGACTGCTGAAATCAACGGCATTGTTCAGGAGATTGGCAACGGCTTGCTTCAGCAGAAAAGGGTCCCCCGCCACAACGGCTTGATCCTCGACCTGATCCACAATCTTGAGGCCTTTTTGGGCAATGACGGGATTGATTCTCTCCAGGACGCTTGCGACAAGAGCTTTAAGAAGGACGGTTTTTATCTTTCCCAGTTTTTTTCGGGCTTCCAGGGCAGAAAGTTCGAGCATGCGGTCGACAAAATTCTGGATACGGGCGGACTCGTGGCGAATATTGGAAAGAAAACGGCGGCGTTGGTCCATGGGCATGTCTTCTTCAAGGAGTTCGGCCGCTCCTTTAATGGCGGAAAGGGGGCTCTTGATTTCATGGGTCAGGGTCTGGACATATTTTTCCACATATTTCTTTCCCTCCAGGGCTTCACGCATTTCCTCGAAGGCGTGACCCATGTTACTGATCTCGCTCCGCCCCAGGCTGGGGAGGATCACGCGCTTGCCGTCCCGGACGTCCTTGGCATATTGTGTCAGAAGTTTGATAGGGCGCGTGAGCCAAAGGGAAAAAAGTATGCTGAGAAGGATGATCGCCAAGACAGAAAAGGCGGCCACCCTGAACACTTGAGGTTTGGCTGATTTCAGAAAAAGATTGATATTGGTCGTCGGCTTGGCCACGGTCAATGAACCCCAGATTTCGCCTTTTACTATAATGGGGGCTGCAATATGCAAAACAGAGGTGGCGGGATTTTGGGAGTTCGTTCGAGATGTGCGCGCCCCGTATTTGCCGGCAAGTGTCAGCGAGACGTCTCGCCAGTGGGAGTAGTCTTTCCCTTCGTTGCCGCTGTGCTCAGAGTCAAAAACAAGACGTCCCGAGCGTTTTACGATATACACCCTGATGTCCACGTTTTTTTTCAAAAGATTATAAATCCGGGCGGACAGGTCACGGTCATAGACGCTGGTGAAGATCCGGTGGAGTCGGTAAGGATCGAATCGGTGGGCTTCAATTTCGGCGCCGACCCATTCGGCTAGGATGTTGGCTTGATCCACAAGAGGTTCTTCCACCCCCTCGAGGTATCTTATCCTCATATTTTTGAGGACCCAGTTGAAGGGGTAAGTGAATCCGAGGCCCATGATAAGGATAAAGCTTAAGAAGATGCGTGTCCGGAGCTTCATAGGCCTTCTTTCAATGAATATCCGATACCCCGATGGGTGATGATCGGATCCAGATCGGACCGAACGGCTTTTAGTTTTGACCGGATGTTTTTTATGTGAGCATCGACGGTGCGGTCCATGCTGGCTCCGGGATCATCCCAGACCAACTCCATAAGCCGGTCCCGTGAGAAAACGTGTCCGGGGCGGGCCGCAAAGATTTTCAGGAGTTCAAATTCATAGCGGGAGAGTTCGAGCATCTTACCCAAATAAAAAATTAGGCGGCGGGACTCATCGATTTGAAAGGCAGTGGGATCATCGTTGGAGGCGGGCGAGCGCTGTTCCGGTTGCATGCGACGCAAAACCGCCTTGACCCTTGCGGAGAGCTCTCTGGGGCTGAAGGGCTTGGTGATGTAATCGTCCGCCCCGATCTCGAGGCCCACGATCCGGTCGATTTCGTCGATTCGGGCGGTCAGAAAAATGACCGGGACGGCATAGCGCTTTCGGATTTCCTTGCAAAGTTCCATTCCATTGATATCCGGAAGTCCGATATCCAGGACGATGAGGTTGATGGACTCGCTTTCGAGGAGGGGCATAACCTCGCCGCCCGTCGCATGCCAGAGGGTTTCGAAACCGTCGGTTTCGAGGGCATAGCGGATGTTGTCCACAATGGCCGGTTCGTCTTCGACAATGAGTATCTTTGGCTTTTTCATATCATTCAATTAAAATCTGCGCGGAGAATATTCTGCGTGTCACATTGTTCACACCGGATATCATCTATTTCTGACGCATCTTATGGATAATATGTCTTTTATCAAAAGGCAAGTCCAAGAATGGAAACCGATCGAATATTGCGATGAATTTCTGAATGGACAGATCGTGGCCGGAAGATTAAATCTCTTGCCTTATCATGACTTTGGAAATCTTTTTAGACACCAAACCCAACCTTGACAACGCATGAATTCGGGTTATATGTTTACCCTCTGAATGATGCCCCGGAAGCGGTGAGATCCAAAAAGAATCATCGCCTTTGTGTTGGGTAGAAAGTGTTCTCATGGTTATCATCACGAGGACTCAAAGTTTATAACAGAAGGAGGGTAGTGTTTATGAAAGTGCGAGGGCATGGTATTTCCATTTACTTTTCCTTTGTTGTCATCCCCGTTTTGTTGATGGTTTTTTCCGCGGTGACTCCAGTGTCAGGCGACGAAAACAAGAAGCAACTGCCTGCGCGTGAAATTATGGTTGCACCCGAATATACAGGAATCATCATTCAGGAAGGCGAGGACGTAAGCCTTGATCTCAACGTCAAAAATGGCGGCAGGCAGGACGAGAATATTGAACTGTCCGTTCCATCGGTTCCCAAGGGCTGGAAAGCCAAGATTAAAACCTACAGTTTTGATGTCACCGGTGTCCATGTAGCGAGCGACAGTTCTCGGTCCCTGACCTTTGAGGCGGAGACGGAAAAAGGTGTGAAACCGGGAACAGGAACATACACTTTCGTTATCCAAGGGAAGACGGCCGACGGAAAATTGACTTCCTCCAGCCGGCTTGTGGTCACGGTGAAGGAAAAGGAAAAAGAGAAGAAGTCAAAAGGCCTGAATATCGTGACTTCCTATCCCGTACTCCAGGGGCCGACAGATGCAAAGTTCGAGTTTTCGCTGGAGGTGGAAAGTAAAATCGACAAAGACACTATCTTGAATCTGGCCGTTCAGGGGCCTGAAAAATGGGATATCAATTTTAAACCCGCCTATGAAGAAAAATATATCTCAAGCTTGAGAATCAAGGCGAACCAGAGCACCACCATGGCGGTGGAGGTCAAGCCCTATGCCTTGGCGCAGCCCGGGCAATACCCCATTAAGGTCAAGATTTCTTCGGACAAGGCCAAGGCAGAGACCGAGCTTATGGTCGACCTGACCGGGACCTACAAGCTGGATGCGGGAACCCCGGACGGTCTTCTCTCCCTGGAGGCCTATCAGGGGAAAGAGGCCAACCTATCCTTTTATGTCAAGAACAGCGGTTCTGCGGCCCAGAACAATGTGCGGTTCATGTCTTTCAAACCTGAAAACTGGAAAGTCGAGTTCAAACCGGAAAAGATCGAGACCCTTTCCCCCGGGGACCTCAAGCAAATTGAAGTCAACATCATGCCCGCGGAGAAGGCACTGGTGGGCGATTATTCCGTCAGTCTTTCCGTGGATGGCGAGAAGGCCAGAAAAGACCTGGAGCTCAGGGTCACGGTGAAGGCGTCAACGGCCTGGGGTTGGGTCGGTATCGGCATCATTGTTTTGGTCATTGCCGGGCTTGTGTTTTTGTTTGTCAGGATGGGAAGGCGTTAGGATGAATAGCAAAGCGATTATTGAAACCACCGGGCTGACGAAAAATTACGATCACCAGACCGTCGTGGATCACCTGAGTTTCCGGATCATGGAAGGAGAGGTCTTTGGATTTCTCGGCCCGAACGGCGCGGGAAAGACCACCACTTTGCTCATGCTTTTGGGGTTGAGCGAACCGTCCGAGGGGAGCGTGTCGGTCTGTGGTCTGGACCCTTTGCGCAACCCGAAAGAGGTTAAGCGGATCGTCGGATATTTGCCTGAAAATGTAGGGTTTTATGGAGATATGGACGCCCTGCAGAGCCTCGAATATGTGGCGGATCTAAACGGCATGCAAAGAAAAGAAGCCCGCGAAAAGGGCCTGGAAGCCCTGCGGGTCGTCGGTCTTACGGAAGATGTTTACAGACAGCAGGTCGGAACGTTTTCCAGGGGCATGAAACAGCGTCTGGGCATTGCCGAGGTCCTGGTCAAAGACCCGAAGGTCCTATTTCTTGACGAGCCGACGCTCGGATTGGATCCTGACGGGGCCCTGCGGCTCATAGAACTGATCCGGTCCTTAAACCGGGATAGAAATATGACGGTGCTTTTATCCTCGCATGATCTCTTCCAGGTTCAAAAAATATCCGACCGGGTCGGGATCATGATCAGGGGGCATATGGTCGCCGAAAACAGCATAGAGGCCCTTGCCCGGGATAAATTCGGCGTGGGTGATGAAAAATACACTCTGGAAGAGATTTACATGAAATACTTTCGGGAGGACTGATCATGCAAGGCCTTATTGCCATCTATAGAAAAGAACTGGCCGACCATTTCAGCAGTTACCGGTTTGTCATTCTCTTTGCCCTGATTGCTATGGTCAGTTTTATCACCAGCTACATGGCCGGGGTTAGTCTGAAAGAAAACCTGGAGGGTGTGGCCAAGCCCAAGTTCGTTTTTCTTATGCTCTTCAACACGAATGTCGCCCTTTTTTCGATGGTGCAGTTCGTATCCTTTTTCGGTCCCCTTATAGGCCTGGTCCTTGGCTTTGATGCCATCAACAGGGAGAGATCGGACGGGACTCTGGTCAAGCTCATTTCCCAGCCTATTTTCCGTGATGCGGTCATTAACGGTAAATTTCTGGCCGGTGTGACGACCATCACGATTATGCTGGTGTCCATCGTTTTGGTCATCTCCGGGTTCGGACTTGCCCTTTTGGGAATCGTCCCCGGGATTGAAGAAATATGGCGGCTGGCTGTCTATGTCCTGATCAGTATCTTTTATATTTCTTTCTGGATGGGGGTCGCCATCCTTTTTTCAATCCTGTTCAGGGGCATTGCCACTTCAGCCCTCGCCTCGGTCGCGCTGTGGATCTTCCTGTCCTTTTTCGTATCCATGGGGGCAGGGGTCCTTGCCAATGGTATGGCTCCTCTGGACGGCGTCCAGGGAAGTAAAAGGGAAAATATCATAAGGCATGCCCGTATCAAGGAAATAGTGACCCTCTTTACGCCTATGGCCCTCTATTCTCAGGCCTCTGCGACCATTGTCGATCCCACGCTGAATACCACGAGCATTCTGGCCTTTTATCGCATGGGACCCATGGAGAAACTGTCGGCGTCGCGTTTTCAAAATCCTTTGCCTCTCGGGCAGAGCATGGTCGTCGTCTTTCCTCATCTCGTGGCGCTGATCGCCATCACATTGCTCTGTTTTGCCGTATCCTATCTCGTGTTTATCCTGCAGGAGATCAGAACGTAGGCCTGAGAAAGCCGAATCGATACGGTCTTACTCATCTCGGAAAGGTTGACCATAGGATGGAAGAGCTGTTGAACGATCCTGCCCGGTTGAAGAGGCATATCATGGAAGCACTGCATGAGAGGGCACGGCATGTTCACATGTTTCCACGTGGTGTCACCAATGCTCAAAATTCATCAGCCGTTCTGTGTCTGCTGGGCCTGCAACCTCAAAGGTCTCCATCAGAGCCTTGTCTGATTTTCAACAAGCGTTCCATAAGGGTCAAGCAACCCGGAGATCTCTGTTTTCCGGGTGGCCGGGTTTCACCGAAATTGGACGCCCTTCTGTCCTTTTTTTTGAAACTTCCGTGCTTCCCTCTCAGTCGCTGGCCTTACTGGGCCGGGTGGCGGAAATCACGATTAAAAGAGGCGCGCCGCATGGCTCTGGTGTTTGGAACGGCTCTCAGGGAAAGCCTGGAAGAAATGCGGCTGAACCCCTTGGGCGTCCAATATCTCGGGTCCCTTCCGCCACAGGATCTTCGCATTTTCAGCCGTATCATCTGTCCCATGGTGGGGTGGGTTAAACGTCAAAAGCGTTTTTTCACCAATTGGGAGGTGGAAAGTGTCCTCTATATACCATTGAAGGATTTGCTGAATCATGATCATTACCGATGTTATCGCCTTCGATACGATACCTCCCCGGAACACCCCATGTGCGGAAAAATTCAGGATTTTCCGTGTTTTCTCTACCAGAGGGAGGGTGTGCGTGAAGTGCTGTGGGGGGCGACCTTCCGGATAGTCATGGAATTCCTTGATGTCGTCTTTGATTTTACTCTTCAGGACCTTGGGTCTCTACCGGTTATCCATGGCGTTTTGGACCGGAACTATCTGAGAGGGTCGGGGTGAAGGAAAGGAGGGTTCTTTATCGCCGGGTTTACCTGAACCTTGCATCATGCAGGTTTTACACCCTGAAAAAATAATTGACAGTTCACCATATACCCTCGCAGTGATAACTTTCGTGACATTTATTTTAATATTATTGAATTCAGACTGTTAGCTCGTTTCGGGAATCCTTGTTGGATTTGGTATGTTCTTTGCTTTATGAATGCATAAGTGCAATTTTGATAAGACCTATCATGACCAACCTCATGACAGGGTCCGTTTTATTGCTCAGCAGTGAGTGAATAATACCCCCATAGCATCCACCCACTGCGGACCCTACTCCCCAAAAAACCCCCCTAGGGCATCCTTGCCCCAGGGGGGTTTTTTTGCGCAGTACCGATCAGTTTACCTTCGGGAATGTCCTTTTTACCGGGTGGAGCCGACAATGAGGTGTTTCTCATTGAGGACCCCAAGTGTGAGGTAATCCCTGCCCTGGATCTTGACGTTCAGCCCGGCTTCCATGGGCATGACTTCGGCTGCGTTCCAGATGACCGAAACCCCTTCCTCTCTTTCAAGAAAGGCCTTATTATACAGGCTATAAGAAAGGGCTTTGGCTTCATCCTTAGATCTTTGTTTCGTAGCAACGATTTTTTTTTGTTCAGCAGGATGAGAATTCTTCTCATCATTCTGGTCGTAGCCGCCTTCCAACCCGGATTGGGTCAAAATGGCATCAACGTCATCCTGCGAGAGAAGCTTCTCGTTTGTGGTCATACCTTCCATGGTTCAGATTCTCCACCTGTCTTGTCCTTTTCTCCTATTATGACTTTGTTCGTTAAGGCCCCAAAGGCCTGAAGTCTAACTGCCTTGCACATCGGCAGGTCGAGGCTGCGACTTGAACCTTTTTGGGTTGTTCCTTTTGTTTGAAGAATGAGGAAAGACGATACACCGTTTTATGGATTTTCATGCAGTCATGAAACAAATTTTCCGATTCACCAAGGTGTTTCAGCGGCCTTTCCCTTCCTAATATCCCCAATAGAGTTGATCTCCCAAGAGTTATCATTAATAAAAAATTGAGTTTATTTTAAGTTATTTTAAATATAACCGATATGCTAAATACGAGAGGTGTCTTTAGTAGCTCGAAACATCTCAGGGATAAAGATTCGAAATATGGAATGCTGTCCCCCGCAACATAGGGGCTACTCAACGTGAAAACGCCAGCGGGCAACAGAATGATATCCTCGTTAAGGGCCGCAGTCATTGATCCGGGATTACCGGCATTTGCTTATTGCCTTGCCATTTGGAAAACCAAATGGAAGGGGAGGGGCAGGTGTTATGGGACCGGTGGGTCTTGTTTCACTAAATCGGAAAGTCGCGGCTTTACCCTTATTGAACTTATGACGATCACCGTCATCATTGGGGCCCTCTCTGCCATCGCGATCCCCACCTATACCTATTACATTGAAAAGGCCAAGCTTACTGAAGCGATCGTTGAGCTTCGATATGTGGAGAGAGACATCATTGTTTTCTTTAATAACAATAGTCGTTATCCGAATAATCTTGCTGAAATTGGGCAGGGGGGATTACTAGACCCCTGGGGGAACCCCTACCAGTACCTGGACGTGACCACAGCGGTGGGACTGGGGCAGTGCAGAAGCAATAAGTTCAATAATCCGATAAATTCCGACTTCGACTTGTTCAGCATGGGTCGGGATGGAAAATTTGTGCGCGCCCTTACAGCCCAACTTAGTCGGGATGATATTGTTCGTGCGGATAACGGGAGGTTTGTCGGCCCCGCTGCTAACTTGTGATTTATCAGGTTATTCCTGTCGCTTGAGATTTTTTTAGTAAATGCGAAATACTTTAAATCAATAAGAGGTGGACCGTTTTGTATGACAGAGGGCTCGGATATAGATTGACTCATTTTGCCGAATCCCTGGCAATCATGGCTTTTTTCCTGTCCATTTTATTCGGTCTCATGGGGTGCGGGACCTCGAGTGAGAGAATCGTCCCCGAAGAGTTGGACGGGTTCTGGGAAACCGATGAAAAACAATACGAAGATTGCATTCTTGAGATGAGCGGTGGGCTGATTGTCTTTCAAAAAGGGACATCCTTTACGGACATCAATTATGTCAAGAGGATCACGAAGGATTCATCGGATAACAAAGTCCTTTATCAAATAACATATGAAAACAAAGACAAAGAACATTTCAGTTTCTCTTTTTATTACAGCAAAGATTCGGGCGGAGAAGTCTTGCGACTTAAAAATCGTGAGTACGTTGAATGGAGAAGAAAAAAGTCAGACCTTATCTACTTCCCCTAAAACCGCAATGGCAGGTTGAAGGCCTAATCCAAATATCGCTGATGTATATATGAAACTGGAATTCAAATCCTTTCGCACCAAAGTCGCAAGACGAATTTTCCTGCTCTTTATCGTTTGTGCCATGGTCCCTACAACGGCGCTCGCCGTGGTCTCTTTCTTCCATGTGAAGGCCCAGCTCAACGAACAGAGCAGGAAACTGCTCGGCCAGCAGAGCAAGAATATCAGCGTATCCATCCATGAGAGGCTTTTGCTCCTATGTGCGGAAATGCGGATGGCGGTAGACAGTATCCGGTTTCACACGAGCCATGCCGAACAGGGTCTACCCGACAATCTTGAAAAACAAATAGCGGAACGTTTCAGCCCTATTACTGATCAAGGTCATGTCGTAAACTATTCAATTTTGATGAAGATTCCAAGAGGCTCGTATGATTTTACAGATACTCAGAAAGCACACCTTCGACTCGGCAAATCTCTTCTTTTTCGATCACCCTCCCATGATTCGAAGCCTTTCTTTCATATGGTGATGGCCCTTGATCCGGAATCCCTCGCCCGTGGTATCATTGTATGGGATATCGATTTTTCTTATGTATGGGAGGCGGCAAAAGCAAGGGCGTTCAACACCGAAGTGACGGTGCTGGATGGAGAAACCGAGGAATTATTGTTCAGCACCCTTCCAACGAATGCCACGGCCGCTTTGATGGATACATCTAAACAACCCCTCTCTCATTCCGGCCATTTTGAATGGCAGGATGATAAAACAGACTATTTTGCAGCCTATCGATTTTTCGGACTCAATTCACATCTGTCCTACCCCGGCTGGATTATCATCTTAACTCAGGCCAAACGGGACGTTTATGCGCCGATGACCACTTTCGCCTTTGTCTTTCCCGTCATCCTTATTCTTGCCATGGGTACGGTTTTTCTTTTAAGCGCCAAGCAGATCCGTAAGACGACGGTGCCCATGGATACCTTACGTGAGGCCACGGAACATATCGCTCGGGGAGAATTCGGATACAAGGTCGAAATCATCAGCGGTGATGAATTCGAGGACCTTGCAACCGCTTTCAACGATATGAGCCGGAAGATCGAGGAGGGGCAGGCCTTACTGATCCAGGCTGCGAAAATGGGTGCTATGGGCCAGATGGCGGCAGGCATTGTGCATGAAATTAAGCAGCCCCTTACCGCTATTTTCGGACTCCTTCAGCTTTCCCTTTTCGATGCGCCTGAGGGAAAGGCCAGAGAACGCCTTGAGACCATGGAGCAGGCGGTGGAAAGACTCAATGGGATCCTGGAAAGATTCAGATCCTTCGCATATAAGTCCGAGGAAAAATTTGGGGCCCTTTCCTTAAAACTCGTCGTCGGTCAGGTCTATCAGCTCATGGCGCACCAGTTGTCCATGAAGAAGGTCCATTGCGAGATCGAACACGAGCAGGACCTGCCGGATATTGTCGGGGATAGGCAGGGCCTTCAGCAGGTTATCAGTAATCTGGTGGTCAACGCCGTGGATGCTTTTGAAGGGAAAGAAGAGGGTGAGCGTCTCATCACGATCAGGACCTTTACTTCAGAGGGAAAGGTCTTTCTCGAAGTGAAAGACAACGGTTGCGGCATCCCTGAGGAGACGTTGCGTCATGTCTTCGATCCGTTTTTTACCACGAAAGGTCCTGAAAAAGGCACAGGCCTGGGGTTGGCCATCCTGGATTCCATCCTTCACAAGCATCATGCCGGGATTGATGTCAAGAGCGAGGTCGGTGTCGGGACTGTATTTACCATTATTTTCCCTGCTGTATCATAAAATCCTGGAGAATTCGTCCCTCATGGTTTGTGTGACGATTAAATTTATCCCCGCCTCAGTAGTGTCAAAAATAAAATTTATTGGCGTTCCAAGCTTTGTGAAATCAAATACTTAGTGGCGTATAATATGCTTTTCAAAATTCAGGTTGCCATCCACATAGCGGAAAGCAGGGGCAGGTATTTTCTCGGAACGGCGTATTTTGGCCCTAAATCAGGATAGATGAAGGGCCAAAATCCCGCAGTGAGCGGAGCCATGGACGGCGGAGTCCCGCTGAAAGCGGGATAGTGAAGAGAACATGCCTGCCCCTGCTTGGAGCGGCAAATTTTATTTTGGACAAGAGTGACCCCGCCTATAAGTTGAATCGCGCCTTTCGCTTTTCCAGAAAAGCCGCCATCCCTTCTCGCGCATTCGGGTGCTCTGCGCACTGAGCGAGGTACTCCCTCTCTTTCTCGAGTTCAGTCTCCAGTGATGTATGAAAGGACTCGCCAAGCAATCTTTTGGATGCTGCAAAGGAGGAGAGGGGGCGTTTGATGATTTTCTTGATCATTTCGAGAGCCTTTTCCCGGGATTTGCCGTCATCGGTGATTTCTGTGGCGAGTCCCCAGGAAAGGGCTTGATCTGCGGAGATGGGGCGGTCAAATACGGCGATTTCCATGGCTCTGGCCAATCCCACCAGGCGGGGTAGCATAAAGGTTCCTCCACCGTCGATACTCAAGCCGTTGGTCGTATAACCCTGCAATAAGACGGCTGATGCCTCCATGACCCTGAAATCGCACGCGAGTGCCAGGGTAAATCCGCCTCCCGCAGCCATTCCGACAATGGCCGCGACAACAGGTTTAGGCATGCGTCTAATTTCCAGGATGGCCTGGTGATATACAGCAGCGAGCGCGTGAAAGGCCTCCCCGCGGGATTTCCCATACTCGGACAACCATTTGAGATCCCCACCTGCACAAAAGGCCTTGCCCTCACCGGTGATTACGACGCCCATGACTTCGGGGTCTTTGGCGATCGAAACCAGTCTTTCCTTGAGAGGGGATATGATGTCCATATTAAAGGCATTGAAGGTCTTGGGGCGATTGAGGGAAAGCGTGACAATACCGTCTGATATATCAAATTTCAAGGCTTCTTCCATTCGGGTCCTCCTATCATGACCATTCCAAGTTTTTAATATAAGATAACTTTTCGCTAAACATCTTTACGTCCGTCTTTGTGGGCTGAATGAATTTTTTTTAGAAGACCATTTAATTCGTCGTCACTCCAGTCACCTTCAAAGACGATTTCCCCCTGGCTATTCCTTTTGACCTCAGTGATGCCCGGGTACTGATTTTCAATTTTTTCCAACATGGCAAATTGCTTCCTGGCGAGCGTTAGAAGCCGGTCGTTTTCTTCTGAAAGGACTTTGAGTCGAATCGCCTGGCGAACAGTGGCGGCGAGGTCGACAACATTGCATGGTTTGGTGAAGAAGCGAAAGATCTCTCCTTCATTGATGGCGCGGATGGCCGATTCAAGGTTGCCATGCCCGGTAAGAATGATTCGGACGGTATCCCGATGTTCCTGACGAACACGCGCAAGAAACTCCGAACCCAGCATGCCGGGCATCTTTTCATCCGAGATCACAACGTCCACTTTTTCGCGGGACAATATGTCAAGGGCTTCTTCGGCAGAGCCTGCGGCAAAAAGAATATATCTTTCCCTGGAAAAGACCTCCTTGAGAAGGTCCCTGCTTTCGGGATCGTCGTCCACGATTAGAATGCTATGGTCCATTTTGTGCGCTCCGCTGAACAGGAATTTGAAAAAGAAAAGGATCGATGAATAATTCTCATGTCTCTCAATATTTGAGCTAAAGAGATGAAGTGGCGTTTCCCCGCTTGCTTACTGTTTTTCGATATCTCTTAGCATTTTCAGGGCCCTGTCGTGATCGGGATCAATCTCCAGGATTTTTCGCAACTGCTCCAGTGCCTTCACCCTGCGACCGGTTTCTTCATAGAGCAGGCTTAGGAAAAGCCTGGTTTCCAGATGTTCAGGGTCCAAATCCAATCCTCGGTTAAACATAAGCAATGCCCTGTCAACCTGATTCAGTTCACCAAGCGCCATACCGAAGTTGAAGAAGAGGGTGCTGTTCGCAAGACCGAGAGAAACGGCCTTTTCGTAGAAATCAATTTCCTTCTCATGTTGTCCCAGTTGTCCATAGGCGTATCCCAGATGGTAAAGGGCAAGAGCATTGTCCGGTTCCATTTCCAAGAGTTTCCCGTGCAGTCTGACCGATGTTTCATAGTCCCCACGTTTTAGCGCCTCATCCGCTTCCCTGCTGCAGGTCCGGACCGTGGCGGGCTCGGGCCTAATTTTCGTAAACTCTTTGGAGCAGGCAGGGAGCAGGAGGAGGGTCAAAGGAACAAGGCCATAGCAAAAGAGAGCATAGGCCTTAGCCGGGAGCGAGGAAGACAGGACTCCTCTTGTCCTCTTCGGGACCTCAGCCTGCTTGGGGTTGGGGGGCGGGCGGTGGTTCCACTTTTTGTGCATCATGTTTATCCAGATAGTAAAGGGTGGCGCCCACTGGGGCAAAGGACAAAAATATCAGATTCAATCCCGGGACTAAAAAGGGCAATCCGAATCCGAGATGAAAAAGAATCCTTTTCATAAGAAAGAGCCATCTTTTTCTGAATGGGACAAGGCGCCTTGCCGGAATAAGGTCCGTATTGTCCCACGAAAGGAAGATAACGGCCAAACCGGAGGAGACAAAAACCATGACCGGCCCGAGGAAGGCAACGAGCCAGCCCAGAACCATGATAAGAACGGAAAGGATGACGGGTACAATGGCTCGGGGGATTTCCTGTTTGATCAGATGAAAAAAGGTCTTCAACAGAGGAACCCCTTTGGGCTCATCTATGCGGCCGGTCATCTTCAGTTCGGTCATGCGGGACATATGGTCCATAATAAGGACGCTGAAAAGTATCTGGGAGATGAGATAGGAGAAAACGGCCGCGATACCGACAAGGAAAACGGAAACAAGCCAGGAGAAGATATGCCATAACCAGATGATCCATTGGCTTTCGGGTTTGGACCAGATGAGATCGAGAATCTCACCATGATAGGCCAGGATCAGGCCGAAGAGGGCGATCATGATGATAATGACCAGAAGGAAACGAAGCAGCCCCCAGAGAAGTAGTTTGCCGTTGGTGACGGCAAACCGAAGACCCCGAAGGTTATATAGAAGCCCATTAAGCAGATCCATATCGTATTCTCTTGATTAGGAGACGGCCCAAGTCTCCCCTGATTTCAGGCATGTCAATGTGCAGATGATGAATATGACGATCCTGCCACTTTACCTGTTCCCGGTCTTTCTTGCAAGGGTCTGTTTTGATGGCGTAACATTTTACAACGAGATCATTCTCAACGAAGTGTCCAAAGAAAAGGCGTCGTTTGCGGGATGGAGCCGGGACCGGAGTATGTGTCAAATTTTTTGCGGGAGCGTAAGGAGCTTTATTTCGCTGTTGAAAACCTGGTCCTTAGGGGCCAGTCGAAGATCCCGGAGCGCGGGGGTCAGAGACAATTGGCTAGGCTGGTATAAAATGATCTGGAATATTGGAATGTTGGGCTATCGGAGCGTCGAAGATCCCGTCTTCAGCGGGATTGGGACAATGAAAGGGGGCCATGACATGCTTAAAATGGTTGTCATGGCATGCTGCCTTAGCCGTTAGGTGTGTTTTTCCATTACTCCATCATTCCATTACTCCAGCACTGGGAGTCTTGAAATTCAAATAATATAAAACCCCTTTTAGGGGTTAGCCCAAAGCCGGGCCCTCTGGACCCGGATCTTTACGTGCGCCTGGCATGACGCAGACGCTGTCCTTCTGGCTGAGAGGCTGGAAGTAAAACGCCTACCGTTACCGGACGGAAGGGCAACGCCAACAAGGCAAGGGCATTTGCGGAAACGGGATGTCTGGAGGAAGCATGAGGCAGAACCCATGTACGTAGCGAACAGCGAACCAACTATATGGCAGCGGGGAGGAGGTCGAGCAGGCGTGGGAGAGCGAGGCCTAATATCCGGTGAACCGAACCGAAGTGAAGTTGGACGGGATATGGGGAGGTGGTGCGTCTTACCCAGGGAAGCCCTTCTGACCTGACGTTGAAAGCTGCAATAGACGTTAGAAAACCGACCCGATAAGGAAAACCCGAAGCGGGTAGGGGTCAGAGGGTGGCAGATTCACGGGTAGTACTGATGACTCAGGGCCTGAGAAGCCTGGTAACAGAGTGGAGGGCAAAAATCTGACGACCAGGAATGAAGCCTGGATGTCCCAGTAGCGTCGCTGGGGCATGGAAAGTCGTGGACGAGAGGTGATGGTGACAACGATGAGGAGCCGAGATAGAGTTGAGGGGAAGAGGATGGAACCAGAAAACCGAACGGGGATACCCGAAGTCCATTATAAGGACGCCGACCAGACGGGCAGTCTCGGAGGCCATGAGGGGTCCGGTTCCGGTCACTGAGCCGCCGCAACCCGGCAATCCTTACCGTAGAGATTGGTCACGGAGGTCAAGCGTGAAAGCTAAGAAGGTGCTAGAAAGGATCTACAACCCGGGACGACTGCGCATGGCGTGGCAGCAGGTCAGGAAGAACGCAGGTGCAGCTGGGATAGACAAGATGACGGTGGAAGCTTTTGAGCGGCGAGAGGATGAGCTTCTGAAGCTTATTCATGAGAAACTCAAAGCCGGCGCCTACCGTTTCAAACCGGCAAGAAGGGTGCTGATTCCCAAAGAGGGGAGCAACAAGAAGCGGAAGTTGGGCATCCCTGTTGTGATGGATCGAATCGTATCCCAGAGCATGAATCTGGTTCTTGAAGGGATATTCGATCCGGACTTTACGTCATCTAATTTTGGGTTTCGTAGGGGCAGGAGTCAACACCAAGCCATTAGACATGTTCAGGCCATCGTGCTGGAGGGTTATGAGTGGTGTGCATCCATTGATCTGAAGAGCTTCTTCGATGAAATTCCTCATGGTCTCATCTTGAAACTCATCCGTAGGAAGATTTCAGATGAGGCGCTTGTGACGCTGATCGCGAGAGCGTTAAAAGCGGGTGTGATCGTAGAGGGGAAGATGGAGAAGACAACTAAGGGGTGCCCCCAGGGCTCTCCAGTGTCACCAATGCTATCGAACATTGTTCTAAACGAGCTGGACCAAGAGCTGCAGAGAAGAGGTCATCGGTATTGCCGATGGGCGGATGATTTTCTGATCTTGTTGAAGTCGGAAAGGGCCGCGAAGCGGGTCATGGCCGGTACGAGCCGTTCTGTCGGGAGGGGGTGGCCGCCGAGGCCACTTCCTACCCGGATTAGTCCCGAAGCCACAAGAATTTGGCCATGAATGCACAAATTTTTGTGCACTTTTATCTTTTTGGTGATGGGGTGCCGACCCTTCCATGACGGATAGTTTCATGATTGAGGCCCTTGTCGCTAAAGAGGCCATAATTTAAATATTATGAAATAATAGTAAGTTAGGATAGATTCTGTGATTATTTAAGCCATATAATAATAAGCATCAGCATACTGTGATTTTTTGGCATAGAAATTGATATATAAAATACATCAAGAATGAAAATATCCTGAATATACATGTTGTGGCTTCCCAATTGAGTCCTCTCAGTTGAAATGGTTTCCCTCCTCTAGAACCATGAGGAATGCCCCTTTTCATGGGGTTTTTTTCGGGAAAGATGCGTTCACGGACGACCGGGATGGGACTATTATTCTTATGTCGGATGATCCGACAAGGATGATTAGTTCCGGGCTGACTACCTCATTTCAAGTTCTGGCCGCCCGTGTCGCATTCCCCGATTTCTGGTAGAATTTACCAGGTACCAGGCAAATAATATTAGAATATCAGAGATTCACGGTCGCATGCTGTCCCCCAATCATATTGCCCAGTCGTTTTTCCTTCTGATTGGTCGTATTCCTCTCGCAAAATCCCAAATCTCCCTCAATGCAGCAAATCAATCAGCATATGAAGTCCGAAATGCAAAAGAAAACCTGATCTTCCGAAATCGATTCCCGGATGGTTCATCGATCTTAAGTCGTTTAAGCGATGTGCCGATAGAGAGAGAAAAGAAACGTCATAGGTCGGGAACAGGATTGGGAACCACGATTTTTGATGAAAAAAAGGAGTCAGATGATGTCTCTAACTCCTTTATATTTAAAATGGCGGGCGATGCGCGACTCGAACGCGCGGCCTTTGGTTCCGGAGACCAACGCTCTATCCAACTGAGCTAATCGCCCTATATAGTATTTTGCCTTACCTTTAACAACTTTTTGAGGGGTGGTCAACAAGCGATTTTCTAAATCGTTTTTTCAAGGACGTTTTGAAGCAGTTAATTTCAATTAATCACAACAGGAAAAAATCTTGACAGTCAGAAGTGCCTAAATCTATAATTCCTAAAATATGTTAAATATATGAAACGAATGTCAACCCCAAGGCGGAGCCCTGTAATGGACAAAGACGATAAATTTCTGGATGATGAAATACTCGATGACGAGGACCTCCTTGATTTTGATTTGGATGAGATTTCACTGGACGACACGGATCAAGGGAGCTCGGACGAAGACATCATAGAGTTGGTAGATCTCGTTGAAAAAGGGCCGGAGGGCGCAGATGAAGCCGAGGGAGATGTGTCCGGTTTGATCGTTGAAGACGACGATTTGTCGGCACAAGATGCCGCCGGAATTTTGGAAGAGACTCCCCTGGAAAAAACGCAGGTATTGGGTGAAGAAGACGAGGGAATGATCGAAGACGACCTGGATGTCTCAAATCTATCACTCGAGGATTTAGATGAAAGCCTGAGTTTGGAGGATGATGGGGGCGACGAGGAAATCACCGAAGATGATCTTGAAGACATGCTGGCTGAAGACGCTGTTGAGGAAATGGACCTGGAGCTTGACGAAGAGGGCGGTGGAGAGTCTGAGCTGGAGATCGGAGATGAGGAACTGACAGCGGAAGACCTCGAGGGTATGCTGGAGGAAGAGGCGGACGAGGATCTTGACCTGGAGCTTGACGAAGAGGGCGGTGGAGAGTCTGAGCTGGAGATCGGAGATGAGGAACTGACAGCGGAAGACCTCGAGGGTATGCTGGAGGAAGAGGCGGACGAGGATCTTGACCTGGAGCTTG
>Ga0272441_10000771_pt1 | contig 70987 bp, 53 predicted proteins | sample SSMProp6N_FD_193582 | JGI IMG/M metagenome (GOLD analysis project Ga0272441, IMG submission 193582) | Marine sediment archaeal communities from Little Sippewissett salt marsh, Falmouth, MA, United States - SSM-Prop-6N | ecosystem: Environmental > Aquatic > Marine > Wetlands > Sediment ...
AGGATCCTGCAGGTTGATGAGTATGTGGAGATGATTGTCTAAAATCGCATAACTTATTATTGATGAGTAGAATAGTGTCTGCAATTCAGCGATTTTCTCAAGAATCACCTGCTTCATATGACGGTCCAACCTCATTTCCTGGCCGTTTGTTCTGGATACTATGTGGTATGCACCTGCATGCCCCGGACATTTAATCCTCAGTCTTCGTGCCATGCTTTTTTCCTTATATTATATTAAATTTGCATTATTTATTTGTTTTTTCAATTTTTCCTTTTTTCAGCCTGTTCTTTTAATGTTGTCCTTATTTCGACCGCCTTTATATTGAACTGAGTGAAAATAAAAACATATCATACTTTTTGTATTTGTAAAGAAAAAAGGGGTCTGACCCCTTTAATTCTTGACCCCTTTAATTCTGAAACGCAACTACATTCTTTTCCCCTGAAATCGGCTTTTTAGCAACAAAACTGCCATGAAGATGCACAGTAGGAATAACCACCAGGGATGCGGAGAACTTTCTGAAACATGGGAACAGGAGCCTGTTATGGTAATGTCTGAATCGTCTTTATCGGACTCAGGATAATATTCATACGCCCCCGTGTCAGAGCCTGATCCCTGTGTAATACGATTCTGCGCCAGTCTGTGCTTTATGTAATGATACATGGGCACATTATCGGGGGTGCAGGCTGCCGGAAGAGAGACTGCCGCATTGACACAGGGCGACGTTTCTATGATCCTGTAATCCTCTCCAGCCACGTCTTTAAAACCCGGATCATTTTCCTCTATATTCGCATGATCCACAGTGATGGTGCCGGTAAGTGTCCCGTGGGTGTCCTCCCATCCCGGCTTTATGAAGTTGGCCCCCAGATGCAGTTCCCCGGCACTGTCAGTCATGCCCAGCAGGGAGCCTGACTCCGATACATAGAGGATGTTATTGTATGCTGTGCATATCTGGTCATTGGTGGGAAGCCTGATAAATGTAGTATTTCCTGTACGTGTGGATACAACCGTATTGTTATAAAAGTAGAGATGGCCCCGGTAATTGGCAGTCGTACCGGAATCCCCTCCGAAATGAACGATCTGGGAATTGCCGTCTCCGTCATGTTCAATAAGGATATTACCGTATACGAATGTCTCCCCATAATCGGGATGCGCCATGAAATAATCCGTGTCAACAAGGTCAAGCTGGCGGTTGCCCGACTCTATCCAGTTGTAACGCACCACAAGTCCGGTCGAACGGTCCTTAAGGTTGTTCCCAAGACATCCCGTGCGGAGCGGCCCGAAATAATTGAACTGGAACACAATGCCTTCAGCTTCAGTATAATTGTTGTGCTCGTATATGCTTGAATCAATACCGTTATCATACAGGGAACAGGCGTTCACCATCACATGAGCTGCCTGATGTGCAGCGAAGAAGCCGTTTCCGCAGTCATGCATAATACAGTTCTCTATGGTTATATATACACCGTTTTCAATAAATACGGCTGCGCAGTTATCAGCGTATACGCCTGGATTCCCGCTGTCATCAGTAAATGAATAAGCAGGCCTTCCCGATCTGATATCCAGGTTCCGTATTATTATATGCGTGGCTGTGCTTGACGGCAGGCTCGAACCTCCAACCTTGATAATCCCCCTGTCCTCATTCCAGAAATCAAGCGAAAGTCTGGTTACAGCGTTGTCCCCGCTTATAACAGGCAGGTTCCCATTCGTGTTCGGAACACCTTCAACAATGATCGGAGCATTGGATGTGCCTGCACCGCACATGACCCATTTTTCATAATAGGGAGTATCCCTGTAATGGATACGGACGCGGTCCCCTGCCTGAAGGAATTCCCACGGCACGGCACTTATGGTGGCAAGCGGCTGGAAAGGCCCGACATCGTACTGGAGAGCGGCAACAGGAAGGCAAAAGAGAAAAAGCGGAATGAATCCGATAAAAATAATCACTATATACGATTTAAGCATAGCGTCCCCTGTTTAAAATGTATAATATATTATACTTGAATATAATTATAATGTCAAATTTATTTTCGATTTTTAAAGTGAAGAAAAAAAATAGGACCAATGGGACATATAGAACCTAAAATAGAATTACTGACGTGCCGCCTATCTCGCTATTACGAGTGTATCGACAGCAACAGCTCCCCCCTTCTTCCTGAGCATTTTAGCGCATTCAGAAAGTGTTGAACCTGTAGTGAACACATCATCCACGAGAAGCACTGTTTTTCCTTTGAGAACATGCCTCCTACAGGAAAAGGCGTTCTCAAGGTTTTTCCTTCGCTCAGCCCGGGAAAGGCTGACCTGTGTATGAGTGGCCCTCTTCTTCTTCAGCACGTGCACACAGGCGATTCCCAGCAGTTTCGCTGCATAGCGGGCAAAAACAGCGGACTGGTTGAAACCCCTGCACAGCCTGTCTATGAAAAAAAGGGGAACGGGTACAGTGCAGTCATATTCCCCGGCTCTGCTCAAACACATTCCGTTTTTGATTATCCTTCTAAAAGCGGGAACCACAGAGAAATCCCTACCGTACTTCAAGCTGTGCAGCATTTCACGCACCGGAGATTCGTATCTGCATAACGCGTACGTGTTCCTGAAATAGTAATGCACAGTCCTGCACACATTGCATCGTGTATTCTCACCTGAATAGGGTTCGAGCTGCTTCCCGCATTTTGTGCATCTGTCCCCGTGTATATGCGGAATATCCTCCCAGCAGGACACGCACACACCATCAAGCGTATGGAACTGCCTGCCGCAACACGCACATGATACCGGATAGAATAGGTCAAGGCAATCATGATACATGTCCTCGGCAATTTTAAGAAAGCCGGTTTTTCGCATTACGCCTCTTTTACCGGGTCTTTGGGTGAAAGCCCATCCGGATCATTGACCCGTGCCCCTTCCGGCGCAGCAACCTTTCCCTCAATGAGCGGATCACCAGTCCGTTCCATCCAGTCATTGAGCAGGAAACGCATATTCTCAAGCACATCCCCGCATGAGGGATCGTTCGCACAATTGCATGTTTCGTGCGGATCGAATACCAGATCATAGAGTATTTCCTCCTGAACCGGACGTTCGGCCCACCCGTGCCGGAGCCATACGTCCTTGCTCATACTATCATCACAGTTCGGTAATACAGCCCGTGTCCTGCCGTCAAACCGCTTGATATATTTCCAGCGGTCTGTACGCACACAGCGTTTGGGCTCATACGCTGCATGATACGACACTTCCGCAAAGACTTCATCCCTGACGCTCTCCTGCTCTCCTCGGACAAGCGGCATCAGGGAAACCCCCTGAAGCCATTCAGGAGGCTCGATATCCAGATAGTCGCATAATGTCGGAAAAAGGTCAATATGGGATACGAGGCTGTCCACGACCTTTCCCCCTGTAAACCCCCCGGGGCCACGCATAATGAGCATGATCCCGATGCCGTAGTCAGAAAGCGTGCATTTCATTCCGGGAAACGCTATGCCGTGATCCGTGGTGTTTATAATAAGGGTTTCATCAGACAACCCCTGTTCTTCCAGGCATCTGAGGACCTCTCCCACTCCGCTGTCATAGATCTGTGCACTTGTCCTGAACATAGCCATATCCCTGCGCGTTTCCGGAGTATCAGGCACAGTAGGAGCGGGAAGAACATACCGGGGATCCTGTTTATCACTGCATTCGGGGAATTTCCTGTGGGTCTCTGAAAACCCTACAGAAAGAAAAAACGGCTTTGCTGGAACGTCCGAAAGAAATTGTTTGACTGCAGGCACCACATGCCTGACATTTCTTTGCTTTATATCCGCGATAAAGTCATATCCGATCACGGAGGGATCCCGAGCAATATGCTGGACGCCTATCAGTGCCGAGAAATACCCTTTCCCCCGGAGCGTGTGTATCATATGGTGGCTGTAGTCGTTAAGGGAGAATCCCCTGTGGGCCAGCCCGGTCATACCGCTTGAATGAGCGCATTCCCCCGTCAGAAGCACAGCCCGGCTTGGAGAACACGTAGGTCCTCCGCAGAATGCCTGTCTGAACAGAACCCCTTCTTCGGCAAGCTTCTGCATTGAGGGTGTGTCAGCACTGTATCCGTACGGCTGGATAAACCTTCCCGTATCATGGGAATGGATATAGAGGATGTTAGGATATTTCATAATTTTTTTTCAGGCGAAGCCTTAAAAAAAATAAAGTGTTCCTGCGGAACATTTACATTGCCGTTTAGAATACATCGATCACCCCATCACAGATTCTAGGCTCTGCCCTCTCAGGAGGTCTTCCGGTTCCTGACGTTTTCTAATCAGACGGGACTTCCCGTTTTCAATCAGCACTTCAGCCGGAAGAAGACGGGAATTGTAATTAGACGCCATTGAAAAGCAGTATGCTCCCGTGTTTAGCAAAGCGAGGATATCGCCGTGTTCAACCCGCGTCAGTTCCTGCTCCTGTATTCCCTCTTTGTTTCTGGTGAATACGTCGCCGCTTTCACACAGGTTTCCGCATACCGCAACACTCTCCTGTTCCCCTTCCATGCGGGATGCATTAACTATCTGGTGGGTCGCGCCGTATGCCATGGGGCGGATACAATGGTTGAACCCCGTATCAGTTCCGATAAATATATGAGTGGGGGTCTGTTTACGGTTCGTGACCTTTGCCAGCAGATATCCTGATTCACCTACCAGGTATCGTCCCGGCTCCAGAACAAGAGTGAGTTCATTGCCGTATTCGTCAGCAAATTCACTGAACTGGGTGCCTGCCCGCCTGCCGAATTCATCGAGAGGAATCCTTTGTTCTCCGGGTTTGTAGGGAATACCGATGCCTCCCCCGAAATCGATATATTCGATACCTTCGAACTTCCGGGCCGTATCCTGGATCACCTTCATGGCAGCTAGAAAGGTTTCAGTGTCAAGAATGCCCGACCCTATATGGCTGTGTATACCTCTGATCCTGAGATTATACTGTGAAGCTTTTTCCCTGACCTCCTCAACGCGGTCAAAATATATGCCGAATTTGCTTTCAGGACCCCCGGTAATACAGTGGCTGTGATACCCGGCGCCAATATCCGGATTTATCCGGATTGTAATGTCGGTGTCCGGACCGATCTGTCCGTACATGTCGAGCTGGTTAAGAGATCCGATGTTTAATTCCACTCCGTTCTCCAGAGCGAACAGCATATCGTCCTCGTTTATGTTATTGCCCGTAAACAGGATGTCTTCAGGCCGATAACCGGCCCTCAGGCCGAGGAATATCTCCCCGGGGCTTACCGCATCGAGCCCCGCGCCACAATCCTTAAGCATGCTCATTATCGCGATATTGGTATTCGCCTTGCACGCATAGAGAAGCCTGACCCTGCTGTATTCAATACATGACAGCAGTTCTTTGAACCGCTGCTGTATGACCGAGGCATCGTATACGAACAGGGGGGAGCCGTATTGGGCTATAAGCTCTACGCAGTCTATCCCCCCTATTGAAAGCGTATTATTCTTTTCAGGCATGCCTTATATCTCCACTTTAAAAGTCAGTATTTCGAACGGTTTGTAATCGAATGCAATGCTTCCCTCCCTGCACGGTACCTCCCGGAGAACCCGTTCCATCAAGTCGGTCTCATACACGGCTGAGGGCTCCATGCCGATCCTCAGGACCGCGCTGCCGCGTGTTTTATGGGCCTCATACAACCTGATGATCCATGCGTTATCATGCTCGCATTTCTTAACGGTATCAATAATAATATGTCTGCTGTCCACTGAAAGGAAAGACTTCCTCCGTGCTCCCCCTGCGGATATATCAGGCGGACAGACTGCAGTGGGAGGCACGTTCAGTTCATATCCCTGCCGGACCGTACTTTGGGTATAGTCTCCTTCATGCGGATACAGGGAATAGGTACATACGTGATTTCGATTGATATCCGCCTCAGGATCGGGGCTTCCGGAGGCCCTGAGTAGTGTCAAACGCATTTCATGTCCCTTGATGTCGTAGCCGTACTTGCAGTCGTTCAGAAGAGACACACCATAATCCCCTTCCGAAAGGTCCGCCCATTTGTGACCGCACACTTCGAACATCGCAAGGTCAGAGGGCCTGTTCCAGTGGGTGGGACGTTCGACCGATCCGAATTGTATGTCGTACACCGCCTTGTCACTGAGAATATCCACGGGAAAAGCGACTTTGAGAAGGACATCCTTCTCGTTTCCCCATGCGATTTCTGTTTTAAAATCGATCCTCGGAACAGCACCGTATAGAATAATATCCTGAGTGATACGTGAAGCAGATATTGTTTTTGTCTGTCTCAGAATACCGAGCACTGGTCCTGAAGCGGCTGGATCGGACGACTCAAGCCGGGCCGTCTCAAGAAGTTTGTCAGTATAAAATATATACATATCCCATGCGGGATAGTCATTGGGCTTGTCCTCGAACAGCTTGAATACGTTTGCGGCATCACCGTTCCTGATCAATTCCCGCCCCCTGCTCTTGTCCGTTATTGAAATAATGTCTCCGCTGCTGTTGAATTCAATTCGGAAAAAACCGTTCTCCATCATCGTTTCCGTAACCGATACCGTTCCCGCAGATTCCGGTATGTTTTCACGGATATCATATACGGCATACCCCATTGAAGGGATCTCTGCACACATATATCCCGTTCCGTCGACTGACTGTACGTAGGTTTCAGTATTCCCAGCCACAGCACTGCAGTCCCTTTCAATACCGTTAACAGCAGCCACGCATGTCCTGTCCCAGGATAGAGAATTGAATAATACAACGGGCCTTGTACAGAAGCCCGTATCGGCATCGAGACATACGGTATTCTGGGCCTCCTGTCTGATTTCATTTCCAAGCTCAGTTATCCATTCGTAATCTCTGTCCGTTTCCTCATACACGAGCGCTATTGAAGAACCGGGAAGAATATCATGGAACTGATTAAGGAGGATCCTTTTCCAGCCGAAATTCAGGTCCTCCTGTCTATATTCAGCACCTTTCGTCATTGCAGCCGCTGAATAGAACTCTGCATCCCTGAAAAGAAGTTCTGCTTTTCTGTTGCACCTCTTCGTATACGCCTGAGTGGTCAGTGTGGCCCGGTGAAGCTCAAGATAGAGTTCTCCGACCCATTCAGGAAGATCTGCCCCCTGCTTCTCTGTTTCCCTGAAAAATTCGGTTGAGAACATCTGCTCCGTGCGGGGGAAACCTTCAAAATCCCTGTATCTGCGTATCCGTTCGATCTGGTTCCTGGTCGGGCCTCCGCCTCCATCGCCGTAACCGAACTGATGAAGCTGCATTGAAAGCCGGTCTTTTTCATTAAACCGTTTTGCACTTTCAAGAATGTGCTTCGGCATGATTCTGCAATTATACGTTTCAGCGGGCGGAAAGTGGGTGAGAATGCCCGTTCCGTCGATCCCTTTCCAGATAAACGTGTGATAGGGGAACACTGTATACTGCGACCAGGATATCTTCTGGGTTGTAAAATATTGTATCCCGCTCTTTTTCAAAATCTGGGGGAGAGAAGCGGTATACCCGAAAACATCGGGAAGCCAGAGCGAATCGACTTCATACCCGAACTCCTCCCTGAAAAACCGGGTGCCGAACAGGATCTGCCTGATAAGCGATTCTCCAGAAGGTATATTGCAGTCCGCTTCCACCCACATGCACCCCACAGGTTCCCACTGCCCCTGCTTGATCTTCTCCCTGATCCTGCTGTACAGGGCGGGATATCTTTTTTTCGTAAATTCATACAGCTGGGGCTGGCTCTGTGCGAACCTGTATTCCGGATATTCATCCATATACCGGATGACTGTCGAAAATGTGCGTGCACACTTCCGGATGGTCTCCGCAACAGGCCACCACCATGCCACATCTATATGAGCGTGACCAACACATGCAAAGACCTGTTCACTGTCATGAGCGTGTTTTTTCAATTCCTTTTCGAGTGGTTCTCCGGCCCGTTCAGCTGATGCACGCAGGCTCTCCCGGTCCCTGTGCCGATAGTCAAACAGATCAACGGACCTCGAACAGGCATTCAGGAGACGGCTCGACCTCACTTCATCCTTTGGGCTTGCATCGATATAGAGTGAACAGACCTGCAGATCGTAATAATATTTCCTCACACTCCTGTTGAGTATCCCCAGTTCAGCCCTGGTCAGTTCTACTTTTCCAGAAAATGAGCCAAAAGGACCGTTAGCACCCGCTTCTACGAATATTTCAAATGCCTCCCCCCCGTTACACGGATCAAGAAGCAGAATATCATCACGGTTTCTGTCCAGTCCCTGGACCGGTACCCCTTCAATAAACGCCACAGCCTCACCCCCGCAGTCAAACAGAAGGACAACCGGCTCGCCCTTGAACGTATCCGGAACTGCAAATCTGAGCCTGAACCATGCTGAACCCCACATCTCCCCCCAACGATGTCCTGTGCGTACCTGATGATATTCCTTTGATCCGGCTTCCTGCGGAGAAATATGTTCAGACGTTTCAAATATACCGATATCCTCAAGAGGCACACAGTCTGAATAGATATAATTCCTGATTTCATGCAGCCGCCGCGCCACTTTCTGCTCATAATCGCCTCTGATTCTCTGTAGGGCTTTACGTGACATACGGATCTCCGAACAAAGTAGAAAGCATCATCTGCAAAAACTGTCCTGACAAATGTAATATACTCCAGAAAAATATCAAGTAAAAAATATTTAAACATGTATAAATGCTGATAATTATTTTCTTGACTTTGTGTTTATATAATTATTATATATAAGCACACATATACATTACATGAATCCCGATTTCAGGAGCAGGGCATGAAAAAATACATCGTTATCTGCATAGTATGCTTTTCAGTATACGCATCCGGGTTCGAGGGGGAAAGCGACCTTGCATTTCTTCCTCAGGATATTTCAGGTGTATTCGCTATAGCTTTGAAAAAAACGAACGATCTCCGGTTTACAGATGAACTGAGAGGCAAGGCGGAACACGTTTTATCTGTTTTTAATGAAATGACCGGGGTTGAGATCAAAAAGACCGATTCCGTCACATGCGCTGTCCAGTATCCGTCCGGAACAGTGCCTGATGACAGAAAAAAAATCAAGGAGTACATTATTCTGCACGGTTCCTTTAACCCGAAGGATATCATTACCCGGGCCGAACGCTCCAAGAAATATCCGCTCAAAATAACCGAATATGAGAAGATATCTCTTATACACACCAAAAACGGGAGCCATGCGTTCTGCTTTCTGGATAGGACACGGCTCGCTGCAGGATCCCTGGAATGCGTGAAGGAAATGATAGATGTGCTAAGAAACAAAGCGCAGCCAGCTGAACGGTCGCGTGACACATCACTGGTCAAACTTCCTCAGGAATCACGGACATTTCTCTGGGGAATGTGCCATGCCTCCCGGAACAATCGGAATACGGAGCGCTCGAGGAATGTGGGCGACATGGTCCAGACCTGCACAAATTTCGGTTTTGAAGTCAATATCAAGACCGAACACTACAGAAACAGGCCACCTGTTGACTTTGCCAACATTACCTTGATCGCGAAATTCAGAGACATAGACATTCCAAGCAAAGTCGCTACCGGTGTGCGTAAGCTGAAAAACCAGGTCGAAAATCTAAAACGGTACGCCCATACCCACGGGATCGATATGAGAAAACACCGTATCGGGTTTCATTTCCTCGATTCGATGAATGTTGTGAACAGGGGAAATACGCTGCTCTTCAAGATCAGGTGCACACGAACAGGGCTGAGGCATCATCTTCGGGGTAGCTATGTGGAAGAGCTCCTTGACATCCTTACCGAAGGCCTCAAGGAGAACACACACCTTAAACAGGTAATCAAAGACGATCAGAAGTTTTAGGGGAAAAATATGGAGTATTGGAGTAATTCCAGAATGAATTCACCGTTTTTTCCCAATACTCCACTACTCTCTCCGATCCGTAGGCTACGAGCCGGAGGCCAACACTCCAGCACCCCATTCCGAGAACCCTCGCCATGAAACAACATCATCACGGAATAGCAGCTTTCCTGTCTTTATTGCTGTTTTCGATTGCGTTCCCTGCAGTGTCTCACGGGGATATGCCCTACGAGGAGAGCATAACGTTTAAAACCTATGATCTTCTCTCCGCACCCGTACCCCTTGCCGATTTAATAGAGAACAGAAAGAACATACAGGTATCGACTCCTGCTGTTCCGGACGAAAAAACCTCTTCACTTGAACTTATCCCGTCCGGGGACAACAGTTCAGTGACATTCAGCTTTCACAGGGGGATTCCTGTTCCCGCGGGGAACAATACACAGCCGCGTGCGCTGCATACTCTATTCCTTAACCGTATGAACACCCCATCAACCGTATCCCTGACATATGCATATCGGGACGGCAGAACAGTCTCTTCACACAGGATCACTGTCCATCCTCGTGCAAAGCGCCAGGTTGTTTTCAAAGGAATGTCATGCGGCATTCCTGTGAAGCTTACAATAACATTCCGGGAACATTCCGAAGAACCTCTTATTCTTAAATCGGCATATATATCATACGCAACATACGATCTGAAAATGCTGCAGCGGACGCTTGAACAGAATCCCGATTCGTGGAAACCCTTTATCGAAGACAATTCGACTGAAGATATGGAGCATGTGCTCGACATCCTACATCTTCTCAATTCACCCGAATCGGTCAGAATACTTGCTGAATATCTCGGGGACAGACGGGCAGGGCCCTATGCATACAGGCACCTTGAATCGCTCACGCCTCTCATGAAAAAATACGCATGCGAGCATGCTCTTTCGATTTCCGGCAGGCACATACCTCCTCTGGCTGCACCCCTTCTCAGAGGATCCCCTGGATGGAATATCAGTCCTTTACTTACCAAGTTCCTGTCGGAAAGTGTCTCTGCATCCGTGCGCGAGGCAGCTGTAATAACTATCTCAGAAAAAGCGGACTATGCCCTTGTGGATTCATATCTTTCATTGCTGAACGATTCTTCAGACTTCATTAAACTCCTTGCTATACGTGCCCTGACAGAACTGAGACCTGTCGGGGCGTTTGAAAAAATGAAAGGTTTCCTGGAACATCCGCACCTCTCGTGTGCTGCAGTACACGCGATCGGGGCTGTTGGAAGCATAAAAACTGTCGAACCGCTCCTGAAAGCGGCCGCAAATCCCTACTGTGCCCATGCCGCAGCACAGTACCTTAAAGACTTTAACCTTGCTGACCGGTTTCCCGCATTGAATAATCTCGCTCTGTCCCGGGCACCGGAAGTCCGGGAAGCAGCGGCTTTTCTATTCGGCTGTACTATCGCAAAACATCCTGAAATCTCAGGCGGCGCACTGAAGCGGCTTCTGAACGACAATTCACCACAGGTCAGGAGCCGGGCGGCTTTTTCTTTTGCACGGGCGTCTTCGCCCGAGTTCCTTCCCTTTCTTCATCAAGCACTGGAAGATCCGGACGCACGTGTGGTGCTCCAGGCGGTACGGGCGATAGGGCAGACAGCAAATTACAGTTCACTTCCCTTTCTTGTCGCCTGTTACGAGCAGACCGAACCAGCAGCAGTATACGCAATCAGAGAGGAAATCGGAAGGATGCGGGGAACTGAATATCATCCTCCGTCCAGACCGGAAATCCCTTTCCGTCTGACCGAGTATTCAGTGAAACAGGCTCCTGACAAAGAGGTGCTTTTCACCCGAAACCGGTCCATACCCCTCTCCCCTTGTCCGGCACCGCTGCCCGAAGAGATACTCAGTAAAGACCCCCTGACCGTTTTTCATATTCCCGGATATATTGAACCATGCACATTCTGCCTGTTTACTCCCGAAAAAATAGTGAAGAAACGCATACGGATCACCGATTTCAGTTCCCCCCAGGGGGATGTAATCTCCAGGAACGATATCACCCTCTTTATAGAAAAGGAGGAAGGCCGGGGAAGGATCCTTGAAAAACAGCAGTTCCTTCTCAATGTTGAAGCAGGGGATAGCAGGCGCATATGGGCGTTTTTTGACCTTTCCTCGGAACCGAGACCGGGAATATACCGCGGGTCCGTACGGATAGGACATTCGCTCAGAACCGATGTTACGATCCATCTCCTCCCCTGGAAAAAAGAGATGTCATCTGAACATATATTTGTCCTCCCCTCAGGCCGCCCTTTGACCCCCTTTGAAAAGAAAGTCATTGCTGCGTCATTTCCGTCAGCATATCAGGAGATTAAAGTTCCCTTTTATGAAGATATCAGCGGAAAACCCGTTTTTTCTCAGGTAACTGCCCGCCTCGCAGCAGTTGACGGCCCTGTATTTCTTAATATCGGTCCTGTCACATCCTCTGAATACAGGGGATCTCCGGATTCCTGCGCATACCATATCGCTCCCATTCATACAAGAAGGCTGGTTAAGTCAATACTCCATATCCAGTCATTCTGCCGCGCAAACAGTCTCAGGTTTCCAGTCTACATAGTCAATACGAACACTGAGCTCAAGGATTCAGATGAATCAGCAGTTATCGACTCCCTGCTCAGCCTGGCCCGGTCAGTCACCGGTGCATCGACACTCAGGTTCTGTACCAGGAAAGAGCTGGCTTCTTCAGCAGCACGGTTCAGCGTGCAGACTTCCGGAGCCCTCGATCTCAAAATGCGGGAACAACTGCATAACCTGAACAGAGAACTGCTCCTGTTCACCCGTTCAGATACACCCGCTAAAAAGGTCCGGTTGCGGTTGGGATTGTACGGATGGCTTACTGAATCGGACGGGCATGTTTTTCTCTACAATCCTTATATATACGGGAGCACCCAGAAGCGGGATACGATCCCTCTCCCTCTTATAATGGCTGCGGAAGGTGTGAAGGACCTGCGGCTTCTAAAAAAGTTGGAAACACTGCTTCCGGCAATGAAAGCCGCGGAAAAAAAAGCTGAACGGATTAAGATCATCCTCAAGATGGAAGAGCTCCTGTTCAAGCTTAAGCACGGGGTGACTCCTGACTGGAATGACACAGTATGGGAACAGGTCAGCCCGGATACCGTGCGAAGGTTCCTCATCAATTCACTCTTGCTTCTGCAACGGGATATTACATTATGAATATACGTATTTATGTAATAATAACATGTATACTTGTCCCGATCTTCGGTGTTCTGTTCTCTCAGGCATCAAACAAAGCGGCTTTCAAAGAAGGATACAAAAAAGGTGTTTTAGTCACGCCTGAAGGTCATCTGTCCCTGTATTCCTATACGGATGATTTCTCTAAGGACACCAGAAACGTTTATGCTGTTCGTCTCAAGCGTGATTCACGCACCAACGAGTGGGGATATATCCCTTTAAAAGACCGCGCAGGCGTTTACTATTCTGAAAAGAAAAAAGCCCTTGTAATGGAAGCGGGAAAAGATGACAGGGTTTCACTTTCAAAACAGACCCTTCCGCTCAAAGACTTCTTTCTTGAGATCCGCATCACGCCTCGTAGCGTGTATGCCCCGAACGGTACTACATATATTATTTTGTACGCGGGAGAAAGACGGGAAATAACCGCGGTAATACCGGGAAACGTCCTCACTCCTGTCTCTGTGATTGCAGGAACCACAAAACCCGCTGTGTACAGGGCTGAACAGGGAAATGGGTATTCAGGAATCAGTGATTTTTCAGCTCAGCGGGAACAGACATCCGACACGTATATAATACCGGACTCCTCTGTATTGAATATCAGTTTCAGCAGAGAGGGAAACGCGCATTCGCTCTACATCAATAAAAATAAATGCATCGAATTCAAACGCGTCTCTTCGCATGATATCAGCACTGTCATGATCGTGAGTGAAAATCAGTCTATCCTTCTTAATTCTTTCAGAATTGCCGCTCTGGACGGATTGTTCATTTCAAGCATGCGAAAGACCGATCCATTCGTTACAAAGGCTGTTATGGATGTCATCAGCGACAGCACCGATATTAAAGGCTATTCCTTTAAAGCGGCTGTCAGGAGCTCAAACCTGTTACGGGATATTATACAGCCTTCCTGGCCTGAAAAGAAAGAGCATTATACATCTTTCCCCGTAAATATAACCGGTCCATATAAACAGGGCATATACTTCACGTACAATCTGAAGTTCACGATGCCATCCGACTACTTCCTTACCCATACAGACTGGAACCTCCCCTGCGTCAAAGCCGTGAGGATCAAAGAGACGAAATAATATAATTTGCGATTTGCGATTGCCGATTTACAATTTACACTAAATTGGGATATTGGCAATCGCAAATCACTTCCCCTGTTCCCTGATTCCTAACCCCTGTCCTTTTCCGGTCTTGTCCTTTTTTTTAATATCCTGTAGATCCTGTGATCCTGTCTAAATCTGTTATCCTGTCCTTTACTTTTCTTCTACTACTCCATTACTCCATTCTATTTCCTGAGAAAATGTCGTGTTCTGTCGGCTTTTTTCAGGGGGACGGACGGCCCGGCTTTTCTGTTCAGCTTTCCTACAGCACCCATTACCGTATTCCGGCGTGCTTTCTGAGCTGTTCCCACATATATCAGATGCCAGGTGTCTTTGATTATGATCGTAGTCGGCTGGGACACCTCCTCCTCGTCATCCGTTCCGGGATTCCCCTTTTTAAGTATTTTACGTCCTTTTCTCGTCAGTGTCCTGCCGTCACTTGCTAAAAAGATCTCAAAAAGCTCGTTTATGCGGGGCCTGTTCCCTGATGACCGTGTTCCACCAACACAGATCGCGACGTACTCCCCGTTTCCGCAGCTTGTGATCGATTTCGGATCGATCTCAAGCCATTTGATGAATTTACCGTTCTCTATTGCGTGTCCTTCGATATGGTCCATCACTTCGATCTTATCCCACGTTATGATATCATCTGAACCCCACATCGCAGAATGTGAACGACCGCCCCCGCCGTGAAGCGAATAACCTACATATCTGTACCTGACACCTGAAAAAGGGTTCGGGCCCCATCTAAAATATCCGGTGTGGCCGTTTCCCGGCCATTTCCGCGGATCGTAGTCAATGATAACCGAATCTTTTTTTCCGTTGACCCTTGTGAAATTCACGCCGTCTTCAGATACAGCAAGCAGTGTGGACTGGCTGTGGCCCGCACCGCAGTTATGATAGGTCATGTACACTTTGCCGTCTATGACATTCGCATACGGGGTCTCAGTCTGTTTGCCCTGAGTGTTGTCAATAAATATCGGATTAGCCTCCGGCTTTTTCTTCAGATAATTAAAGTCTCCATCCGCAACCGCTTTGGTGTATGACTTCCAGTTATCCGCAACAGTCGGCACTCCGTTGCATACATACATCCATATCCCGCCCCGGTTCCCGTGGTCCGTTGAAAACAGCAGGGCGTACCTGAACGGAAACTGCTTCACCCCTTTCATGTCAACCAAACACGTATAATAGGGCCCCGGCTTCCTCATTTCAGGCGGACGCGATATCAGGCTGCCGGTTTTAGTGAATGTGAAATACGTCTCCTCCCGCTTTCCGGAAGAATTATCTTCGGCCGGGAGACACGTTCCGAAAACCGATGCTGCTAAAAAGACATACAGAACACGTATTGCTTTTCTGCCCGGATCAGACATTCAGATAATCCTTTCATTACAGTATACATTGCGGTGTAATTATAATAAGTTTTTTATCGCTTTCAACGATAAAAAACTTATATACATAAAGATAAGACAAATCCGCCTGGGATCCATAGCAGAAAATATATCACCTGGACCTTGCGTTCTTTCAGAGACTGATTAACGATCCAAAAAGGGATAAAAGTAAGAAATCCCCAGATACTGATGAGCAAAAATGAAGCCGGGACTGCCCAGACTATATTACAAAGAAGAACATTTTTCCATAAAAGCTCAAAAACATACATAACAATTACCATAATAATAAATATTTTTTTTTCAGCTAATTTTCTGACAAAAAAGAGGTAGTAAAATAAAAGAATAATGGTTAAATATTCTATTAAGATATACGGCATCAACGACAGCCAGTTTTCCAATTGAGAATGCCAGACCGTAATGTATTCTACCCCTATCCAAAACAAGACAGAAAGAACGATATAGAGTATGCTTTTCTTCAATACTTTTTTCATACGTCAAGGCCCAACGTCCGCCAGGAATACACTTCCTGTCAGCTCACCGTTTTTTTCACGCACAACTTTCACGGTCACAAGTTCACCCTGCAGCGGACTGTTCCCTTTGAATATAACAGGCACATAGTATTCTGAATACCCTTTCAGTCTCCCGGTACTTTCGTCATACGATTCCGGAAGTACGGTAATGACCGAGCCGGTAAGGCTTTGCGCATACTCATGTTTAAGGGTTTCTCCACGTGCTATAACTTCCCTTACGCGCTGTTTTGCGACCTGGGGAGGCACCTTCGGCTCCATTTCAGCCGCTTTTGTCCCCTTTCTCGATGAAAACGGAAAAGCGTGAATACGTGAAAACGCTGCGTGTGTTACTGTACTGAGTGTCTCTTTGTGATTCTCTGCTGTTTCTCCGGGAAATCCGCACACAACATCAGTGGTAACAGCACACAGGGGAACGTTGTTCCGTATCTCATCAATACGTGCAATAAACTCCTCCGCTGTATATGTCCTGTTCATACGCTCCAGAACCTGGTTCGACCCGGACTGAAGAGGTACAGGAAAATGGGGGCACACTTTTTCATTCTCCCTGATAAGTTCCAGCAGTCTTTCGTCTATCTCCCCTATCTCAATGGAGCTCAGCCTTATTCTGAATTTTCCCGGAATCTCAGCCACCCGTCTTATTATATCGGATAATGAAACTGATCCTGACAGGTCCCTGCCGTATGCTCCGGTATGTATGCCCGTTATGACGATCTCCCTGCATCCGTTATCGATCTGCAGTTGGGCCTCATGAACGACCTTCTCAGGATCCCTGCTTCTGACAGGACCTCTGATGTATGGAAGGATACAGTAGCTGCAGAACGCACCGCACCCGTCCTGAACCATTACCAGACCCCTTGTCCTTGATGAGGGCGAGGTGACTGTAAAAGGAAATATATCCTCTGTTGATCCAGCACTGCCCGTCTCAAGGGCATCAGCAACAGCATACTTGTCCTCATACGCCAGAACACGGTCGGTTTCGTCCATTGATTCGAGGCTCTGTCTGTCGTAAGCTGCGTGACACCCCAGAGCGACCATTTTTGAATCCGGAAACCGCCGCTTCAGGGAACGGATAAGAGCCTTTGACTTTGAAGCGGCTTTTTCAGTTACAGTGCATGTATTGACCAGTATGATATCCGGGACCTCATCCTGTTCAGCCCGTTCGAATCCCCGCTGCATAAGAACCTGCGTCATTCCCTCGGACTGGTACAGGTTGACTTTGCATCCGAGTGTAACAATAGAGAATTTCATCAGGTGTTCTCTTCCGGCGCAAAAACCCCGCGTGCTTTCAGCATTCGTGAAATATACTTGAGCGGCATGATCATGATCGTCATCGGGATCTCAAAAAAAACAGCAGGAAGCACTGCAGCGGGTTCGTCCGGGAAAAACATCATCGCAAACATAATAGCGAGCCCGTTATTCACATATGCTGTATTGACAGAAACGGCGATCCTGTCCCCGACCGGCTTGCCGACCGGCAAAAAAAAGCCTGCTGCATGGAAGAAAAACGAAAACAGGAACAGGACTACCAGCAGAAAAACCGCTTTATCAAGATTATTGATCACTGTATTGCTGGTCTTTGACATTGCTCCAAGTATGAGGATACAGAGGGAAATAATGGACAGGCCGCTCAGGTTGCTGTAGTTTCTGCGGACGAACACAGGTGCAGTTTTTTTTACGATATGGGCACATATAAGGGGAATGAATATAAGGAGAGTGAGCGTCCCTGTCTGCGCAAGCAGTACTGATACCGACGTTTCCCTGCCTGAAAGGCATTTCACAAGCGGAGGTATGGTGAAAGGGCAGATAAGGCTTGTAACGGTTGTCACGGTCAACGCAAGTGTTGCGTTTCCCCTGCATACATCTGTCAGGGTTCCTCCTGCCATTCCCGCAGGCACTGCGGCCAGGATAAGGAATCCGAGAGCCCATTCAGGCATTATAAAATACGCCAGGGTGTACGTAACAGCAGGCATTACGATGAGGATAACGCCGCTTATATACCCGATAAACAGGTATCGTTTGAATTCGGAAACAATACGGGAAAAATCGATCTTCAGACAGGTAAAAAAGAGTATACCCATCAAGAACATGTTCAGCACGGCAGTATGCTGAATATATGTAAATGGCTCCGGTTGCCATATGGCCAGCACAGTACACAGAACGGCCCAGAACCAGAAATAGTTTTCCGCGTATCTGCATACCGATCCAATACACTTCCGGAACAAACCGTTCCCGGCTTTCTGTCCTTTTCCGGATGTCGGGATTTTTTGCGGATGTTCGTATTCCATATTATTATAGTATAACACACCTAGTGCTCCTTGTCAAGCTTTGTATCGGTTTTCTCGCCATTATCCCATTATATTTCTCGGGCAATTTGTGTAAAAATCCTTGACATTTATATATTATATACTACAATGTAAAACTCTATACTGCAGTGTATACTTTCTACAGGTTCGTATCAAGGAGACTGATGTGCGCGGTGTAGTTCTGGCCGGAGGAGAGTCTTCCCGCATGGGACGGGAAAAGGCTCTCATGAAATATAATGACCGGACCCTAATCGAATACAGCCTGGAATCCATCTCAGGTATCGAGGGAAAACCCCTGATCATTTCCAATAACAGGGAAGTCGGGAACTTCCTGGAAGGAATAGAGGTTATCCCTGATTTCCTTCTGGGAAGAGGCCCTCTTGGAGGCATATATACAGCTCTTGAACATACTAAAGATGATATTGTGATCGTCGCATGCGATACACCCCTTCTTAAGAAGGAAACTGTCGAACGACTCGTCACCGAATGGGGCAATGCAGATATTTCCGTGTATATGAACGAGGGGAAGATCTATCCCTTTCCCGGTATCTACAGCATTTCCCTAATAAAATCGGTTGAAAAAAGGCTTGAAGGCGCAGGACGCGAACTTTCCCTCCAGGATTTTATTCGGAACACCAGGGATGTGAAATATATAGAGATCACAGAAGACGTCGACACGCTCAGCGGGATCAATACACCGAAAGACTACCGGAGGGTTACGGGACACGATCTTGAAACGTAACGTTCCTGCTGCATACGCCGTATGCGCGTTTCACTGCTGACGGAAAGGAACATACCGTGATCACAACAAGTGACTTCAAGAAAGGTATGACGATCCTGGTCAAAGGCCAGATCTGTGAAATAGTTGAATACCAGCACGTTAAGCCCGGGAAAGGGCATGCTTTTGTCCGTTCAAAGCTGAAAAACCTTGAAACAGGTGCAGTACTGGAACACACATTCCGCGCCTCTGAAAAAGTAGAACAGATTATAACAGAAACAAAAAAAATGCAGTATCTCTACCGTGACGACACGTCGTTTATCATGATGAATCTCGACACATATGAACAGATACCGGTTTCCGAAGACATTATCGGTGATAAGGCCGCTTTTTTAAAGGAAGGCAGTGAAGTGAGCGTAACCGAAGGTGAGGGAAAGATACTCTCGATAAAATTCCCAACCACGGTCGACCTTAAAGTTACACACTGCGATCCCGGCGTTGCCGGAGACACGGTCCAGGGCGGGACCAAACCTGTTACTGTGGAAACGGGAGCGGTTATCCAGGTTCCCCTTTTCATCAATAAGAATGATATACTGAAAATTGACACGCGTACCGGAGAATATATCGAAAGGAGCAGCTGAATCCGTGAGGAGTATTGTATGGATATAAAGGATGTGGAAAAACTGATAGCACTTATGGAAGCGCACGGGCTTTCCGAGATTGAAATAGAGGACAGCAATGGAAAAATCCGTCTTAAAAAAGAGAACGGTAATGAAATGGTACAAGAGATCATAGAAGCTCCGGATACTGCTGATACGGGCAAACAGAATGCTCCCCCTGCAGCCGGCAGCGGAGAGCCGAAACCCCTGAAACCCGGAATAGACCATATCTGCTCACCCCTCGTGGGAACATTTTTCAGAAAGCCCGACCCTGAGAGCGAACCCTTTGTCAATGTCGGTGACCGTGTTGATCCGGACACGGTTATATGCGTTGTTGAAGCCATGAAGGTGATGAATGAGATTAAATCAGAAAAAACCGGAACTATTACAAAAGTACTTATTGATGACGTGCATCCTGTTGAATACATGCAGCCGATATTTGAAATAAAGACGGAAACATAAGGACGCCGGAGCGGTATTTCATGTTTTCACGAATACTGATCGCCAACCGGGGAGAAATCGCGCTCCGGATAATACGGACCTGCAGGCAGATGGGCATAGAGACTGTCGGCATATATTCTGAGGCGGATGAAGATTCCCTGCATGTCCGTTTTGCAGACGAGAGCATTCGTATCGGACCGCCGGAAAGCGAAAAAAGCTATATGAACATCAGTGCGATAATTTCAGCCGCTGAGATTGCCGATGTAGACGCGATACATCCCGGATACGGGTTTCTGGCCGAAAACTCCCACTTTGCTGACGTATGCCGTTCCTGCAAGATTGAATTTATAGGGCCGGATACATCATCCATGGAGCTTCTCGGGAACAAGGTCAAAGCAAAGGAAATCGCACGGAAATCCGGGGTTCCTGTTATACCGGGGAGCAGAGGCACTGTCAAGGATGAGAAAGAAGCCGTTGCTGTGGCCTCCGATATCGGCTATCCCCTGATAATCAAGGCGGCCTGCGGCGGAGGCGGACGGGGCATGCGGGTTGCGCATAATGAAGCAACACTGAAAAACGGTATATATGCCGCCCGAAGGGAAGCGGAAGCTGCTTTCAGGAACGGAGACCTGTATATAGAAAAATACATAGAATCCCCGCGCCATATTGAAATGCAGATCCTGGCTGATATGCACGACAATATCGTACATCTTGGAGAACGGGACTGCACCATCCAGAGAAGGAATCAGAAACTCCTGGAAGAATCCCCTTCTCCCGCCATTTCCGATGAAACAAGGAACGCCATGGGTGAGGCGGCAGTCGCACTCATGAAAAAATCGGGCTACTGCAATGCCGGCACTGTTGAATTCCTATACGACCCCGGCTCCGGGGATTATTTCTTCATGGAAGTGAATACACGCCTTCAGGTCGAACACCCGGTCACTGAAATGGTCACCGGCCTCGATCTGGTGGAGGAGCAGATCCGCATTGCAGCCGGTGAAAAGATCGCTTTCACACAGGATACCGTTCCGTTTGAAGGCAATGCAATAGAATGCAGGATCAACGCGGAAGACCCTGATAAATCATTTATTCCCAATCCGGGCAGGATCGATCTGTTTATTCCTCCTGTGGCACAGGATGTAAGGCTCGACACTCACTGCTATGGAGGCTACAGCATACCTCCCTATTATGATTCACTTATAGGCAAACTTATTGTGAAAGGCAAATCCCGCTCGGAAGCGATCAGGAAAGCCCGGCTCGCGCTTGATGTGTTCCTTATTGAGGGGATACACACAACGATCCCCTTTCACAGGAAACTGCTCAAACACGCCCGTTTCGGAAACGGACGATACGATATTCATTTTGTAGAGGACGAATTTTTCAATTAAATTCTCGGTAAAGGAGATCAAATATGAATAAACTTTTAGGAAAGCTGCTTGGTGTCTGTTCCTGGGCATGGCTTGTTATTTCGGGCATTCTGCTCTACCGCACTGCCCTTGCGCCCGACCGGGCGATCGAACTTCTTAAGCATGACAAGGCACCGGCCCTGCTTGGAATACTGGCCGCTCTTGTCTTTATCATCGCCCTTCTGATCCCGGTCACCAAGTTGCTCAGGGCAAAAAAGAGGAAAGAGATCCATTACGCCAACGCTATCGGTGAGATATCGATATCCCTCGCTGCAATAGAAGAGGCGCTCGAGCGTATTCTCGACACGATCGAGATAGTCCGTTCGTATGAGGTAACACTGTTCGACAATCCCTCGGACAACAAGCTGACTGTCCGGGCCCGCCTCAGCCTGTGGGAGGTGAATGACATACCCACCAGGATCGCTGAGATCCAGCAGGACCTGAAAAACAGATTCGAGGAGATCATGCCGGAAGCGGAATCAGTGAATTATAAAGTCAGCCTTTCCAGCTTTATGCCGAAAGCGAAAAGCAAAAAGAGCGAAAAGGATACAAAGGATTCAAAAGACAGGGATTCGACCGAAGAAACAGACTACTTTACGGGAATTAAATACCCTATTCCCTCAGCGGAGGAGGAAGAGGGAAGTTAATACCCGATTTTTAATACATGTAACATTATTTTTTAAAGAAAGACCCGCCGAGGAACCCATTAAAAAAGTATGCCGTATTTCCCTGGTCCGGCACAGGGGTATGTATTAAAAGGCCAGAAAAAAATAATATAACCGGGTATCTTTTTCCTTCCCTTCATCCCCTTAACATGTACTTTCACACTTGCGCAATTGCGCAAGTGTGAAAGTGTTTATTGCTCGTCAATTGTAGTATTGTAGTGCAGATCAAGGAATTTCTTTAAAAGAATCATCTTTTCTTTTTCCGTTTTTTGGGTTTTAGCTTGTACTTTGCTGCTTTTTCCTCAACATTAAAGCCGATCGCCCAGCATAGCTGGAAGTTCCGAGTGCGGAGTGGTAAGTACCGAGTGAAATAAAATAACACGTATGTTCCGTAGGTTTTTGTCAGCAATCTGTTGACTGCATCGTAATCGCTGATTTTAAGTTAGGTAATTTTCTATTTTTATATTAGGAACGTTTTCTGCGCCAGAATATTTCTTTTTAAGAAGCGCAATCAGTTTGTTTCTTATTTGATTATATTTTGGGAGTATTCTATTTGTTAAATAATTATCATCGTATTTTCTTCCCTCGTATCTTGCGTCTCTGCTCGCTTCTTCAATATGTCTATAATTCTTAGCAATCGGTATTAAATCATCAATGGTATTGATATGCTGCTTTAAAGTGTAATGGTCCTGAACGTCAATTCCAATTAAATTGAGATAGGTTTTTACATAAATACAAATAATATAAAAAGATAAAGTGACTTTCCAGTCTGAGAAATCTTCACCTTCTAAATGGTCGGGAATATTTAAGGCAATAACTTCTAATAAGTTTTTATTATGAATAATTAAAGAAAAGTATTCCTCTGTAACCGGCATTTTTTATATTTGCTTTTCAAATAAATATGCCGTGCTTCTTTTCAGAACGGAGATATCTTCATCCTGTGATACTACCCTGACCCTAATATCAAATCTCAGATTTTTAAATTTTTTATATAACTTATGTTCGGTTGTAAAAATTATATCGAGAAGATCCTCGGGGTCTTCTGTTAAAACTATAACCGTTTGCAAATAATCTTCTTGGTATTTTTCTCCAATATATTTAACTTCAGGTCTGTTTTTAATTGCTTCGGTAATATATATTCCCGGCGTCTGCCAAAAGGATCTTATGCCAAAAAGTTCTTGACTGATTTTGCTCATTTCTTGGCAAGCTTCTACTTTATTGGGATCTTTGACTATTGCTGGTTCAATAATATCCGTCATTTTTTCCCCTTTTCTATCAAGGCAACCTGAATAGGAAACTGTTCCAGAAACTCATCGTTAAAATATAATTTAAACCAATACTTTCCCGGATGTGGAATCTGAAGACGCGTAGTATTTATTCCAAAACCCGGGAAGGCCAATTTGTCCTTGACATCTATCTCGATACCTTCAAATAAACCTAACACCCTATCCTTATCATCACAAAATTCAATCTTTATTTTATATTTTCCCCAACCACCAGACAATCTAATGTAAAGTGATAAAGAGGAATGTATGCACGGAAAACTGCCTGTATATATCTTATCAAATATACCAATAATACTCCATTTATTAGTATTTTTTTCCTGTATTACCTTGTCAGCAATTAAAAAGGATTCTATTGATGGATTTACTGTTTTTTTTGACATTAATTATACCTTAATTCCAATAAAATCATATTATACAACTTATATAAGTATAAGTCAAACGATTTTTATCAATTTTTGTATTTTTTAGGATTCGCAGGATTCAATATTTTATATGTCCACCGCCATTTTAAAGGTTCATATTGACCCCTTGCAGGCCACTATGGGAAGATGAGCGATATTTTTTAGAATTTAGAGTTTGGGATTTAGGATTTCCTTCCGAAGGAAGGTTGTACGGTCAAATCACAGGAACCGTCCGATGAAACTGGGTGATTTCTTATGAATTCCAGCTCTGCTGGTCCCGAGTATTTCCTCGGAGCTCTCCAAAATTTCTGACAATGTGGGAAAAGGGTGATTTTTACCCCCAAATCACCCGATGGATAATGTGGTAAAAAATGCGATAGCAAAGTGGTCGATAACACCTGCCCTTATCTATTTGGTGTGGCCTCGTGGCACACAATTGGCCGGTAACACGTAGGTCTTTAAAATGTTCTTTCACTCTACTATGATAAGTTTAGATGCAAATGATTCAATGTTCCTTTCCTTTAGGAAATCCATTTTCTGCCTATCTATAAATATCCCTCTATTCTTTTTATATATTATCTCATGATTAAAAACATTAATCGCAAGAACTCCAAACCCTAAATATTCTATTTTGAAGCTCTCCTGATAACTCCAAGAAGTCCCGCTCTTAACTCGATATCTATCATTATATGCAAAATCATTGGTCCCTTGTATATTAAATTTATCATTATGTATAGGATTTTTTATAATTATCGTTATTTCATCATCTAAATTAATAACGGTATTTTTACTAACCGAATCATATACGATTAAGAATTTAACACCCATAAGATGAATAAATAAGCCATACCCAAAAAAGATAGCTATCATGACTATACCTGCAACTACCAATTTTTTAGGTTCCTTCCTATGCTTATTCATTTCGCTAAAATAAATCACAATACTTAGTAATATAATAAATAACGACAACAAAAGGGATATGATAGTATATACAATTATTGAAATAAAACCTTCTGAAGATAATAAAATCATCGCTAAAATAAAAAGAACCGGAATTAGAAAGCCTATTATTTTTTTCAGTAATAACATATCATATATCCTTTTTCTAATATTTTTCTAAATAAGATGCTCTTGCAGAAAGATCTAAATTTTGAAGAGTTTCTCTTCTAACTGCCGGTTGACCATAGTATTTTTCAACAGTTACCCAAGCGATACCTTCATCTATCCACATAGGTAGTTTTAAAAAACCGCAAAATGCATGAGTAATTTCATGGCAAACTATAAGTTCTAAACCTTTCTGGCATTTAAATCCGTGGACATATTACCAGTTTTTTCCTCATTCATATTCGTCTATCGCCCCCCGCCAGCCGTTCCAAAAACCGGCTCCCCATAGCTGCCTTTTTCTTCTTTTTCAGCCAGGGGGCTTTTGAGACCATTTCATCCCATACATTCTCCGGTTTTTTCATGTTTGCCGGAGTAAGCACAACAAGATGTATCCCTTCCTTTTTTGCCAGGGCTTTTTTTGTTTGTATTTTCCGTTTGTATTTCCTGGCAAACCGATTTTTGCGTTCAGACCAAAGGCCGGCATATTCAATCCAAAGACTTGAAGAGGGACGAGTGGCGGGTGGCGAGTGGCGAGTGTCTTTAGCGGTTCTGCCTGGAGTTTTCCGGGCTTCCGCAGGGAACAGAACAAAGTCACAGTCTTTCCCCTCATATCTTCTGCTCTTTCTCTGGCCGGGATATATCACATCATGCATATGGTTTTTACCCACAATATCATAGATCCAATCATCCGCCAAAGCCTCAGCCAGAGAGTGATTCCGGTGGCCATGCAGGGACGCAACCTCCTCTAATGCATCCAGCCCTCTCAGACAGTCGTCAGGCGTTACAGCATATCCCGCATCCTTCAATATCCAATACAAGGCGGGTATATATTCTCCAGGCAGCCCCTTCTGTATTGGCAATCCATCCGGCAGTTTACTGATGTCTGCTGCCCAATGCCTATTGACTAATGACGCAGCTTCGCTGCCGCCGGCTTCGCCGGCCTCCGTTCCGCAATCCCCACTCCGCAATCCGCAATCGCTATCCCTTCTTCTTTCTTCCCCCATTCCGCAATCCGCAATCCGTAATCCGCAATCGGTATAGTACTCTATCAATCCCCGTGCTCTTTTTTTTATATACGTGAAAGTAATCCTGCCAGGACCGCCCGTTTTTTCAACGAGCTCTCGTATCCTGTTAACCCGTTCTTTTCTGGACTGCCATGACACATGATCGGCGACATCAAATCCCGCTTCACGCATAAGCTCTTTTATACCCAGACCCCCATTCACTATCAGCCCTTCAAGTCCGATCCTGCAGAAGTCTTCCACCCTCACCCGCTCAGGCCTTTTCCCGAGCCTCTTTACTGCCTCCCGTACAGCCTGTTTTCTGTATTGCGAATTTTTCCAAGCACCCCACGGGACTCGTGGAAGGTCCAGAAGACTTATCTCTCCGTAATGTGCTTCCAGCATCTCCAGCGTATTTGCATAATACTTTTCAAGTCGGCTCCCCCCGTGCTTCCGGATCATAGTACCCGTAAGCTTCTCCGGCCTGATCTTGTATTGACGAAGAAGCGAATCCAGAAATTCCTTCTGGTTCTCCTTCTTTGCCCAAAACCCCCTCGGTTTTCTTTTCCGTTTTCGTTTCTTCATTTACTCTCTTAATCCTCCCCGCTCCGCCGGCCTGATCCTCTGTTTCCTGTCCCCTGTCATTACCCGATTCATTCGCGCTTCCTGCCCGTAGGTCATACAGGCCGGAGGGGTAATCCAGTCTTCTATTTACTTGCAACCACTTACTTTTCCCAAAACATTCCATTTAAGCAACCGGCAGTAAGCCCGAATATCAACCCTGGGATCATAATTGAAAGGGTTAACCTTCCCTCTTGTTAAACCTGATATATGAAACATAATATTGGCTGTTTCTTCCCTCTAATGCTAATAAAATCCAATTTGAAATAATACTGTAAAAACTACCGATGTCAAGGTAAAATACCGGCGGTATTTTAGTGATATGGGGTATAAGGTATGAGGTATGTATTAAAAGGCCAGAAAAGAATAATATAACCGGGTATCTTTTTCCTTCCCTTCATCCCCTTAACATGTACTTTCACACTTGCGCAATTGCGCAAGTGTGAAAGTGTGAAAGTGTGAAAGTGTTTATTGCTCGTCAATTGTAGTATTGTAGTGCAGATCAAGGAATTTCATATACGGCCTTTTGACTTTCGACCGGGCGGACACACGGGTCCGCCCCTACTATCCCCTGCCAGGTCTGCTGGTCCCGAGTATTCCCTCGGGGCGACCTTAGGCTTTCTACCGGGCAACCGGGCCGGTTGCCCCTACTGTCACTCCCCGAGATACGAAGCAAATGCGATCGAAGCAAGCTTTGTCTTTTCACAATCGGACCGGGAAGGAAGTACCAGCGGGACCCGTCCCCCCACTACGACATTCGCGAACACGATGTCGGCGAACGACACCATGGACTTATAGAGTATATTGCCCGCCTCTATATCGGGAGCGACAAGAATATCAGCCTTGCCTGCGACTTCTCCCTCAACATGCTTGGTCAAGGCGGCTTCCGGATCGACAGCATTATCAAGTGCAAAAGGGCCTTCGACAACAGCATCCCCGAACATGCCGGCCTTTCCCATTTTTTCCATAAGTTCAGCTTCTATTGTTATCGGCATCTGAGCGATATTCACCTTTTCAATAGCAGCAAGCAGGGCTATCTTAGGTCTGGCAATGTCTATTTTATGTGCAACTTCAATACTATTAGATATTATCTTCATCTTGCGTTCAAGGCTGGGACTGATATTGATCCCTGCGTCAGTAAGGAGCATAGTCCGCCCGTACTTTTCGGAATAAAATAACCCTATATGACTGAGAATATTACCGGGGGATACTATTCCTTTTTTGGAATGAAAAACAGTCGACATGAATATGCGTGTGGTCACATCACCCTTCATAAGCATGTGAGCGTTTCTTTTCACTGCTGCATCCACAGCCGCGGCAACAGCCTCGTGGTCACCGGGAATATCGGATATCTCAAAACCTTTCAGGCTTATCTTGTTTTCATCCGCGGTTTTTTCAATACGTGCCTGGTTTCCGAACAGAAAACTCCGTGCAATGTCCTCCTCAAACGCGTTGCGAGCGGCTTTGAGCGTGACCGGATCGTACGGGCACGCGACCGCGAGGGTTCTGGTATCGCGCTGTTCCTTGACTGTCCGGATAAGTTCATCTATTGTCATGCATCCTCCCGTCTGCTTCACTGCCAGCCCTGTTCGGGCTTACCCGAACTTTGTATTACCCGAATTTTGCATGTATATTGTATTGACCAGGCCTGTTTTTTCAAGGAAAATCTTTTTATTGCAGAAATCGCTTGATTTTTTCCGGTAATGCTGTATTGTACTCAGCAGACTTTTTTCAGCATAGGAGCCAGAGATGAGCGGAAACGATTCTCCCGGAGAAAACGACTTCATTCGGGAAGAAGTGGCCCGGGATATGAAGGAAAAAAAATATGAACCGCCTGTTCACACCAGGTTCCCTCCCGAGCCGAACGGATATCTTCACATCGGCCATGCCAAGGCCCTGAGTATTTCCAGCGGTATTGCGGAGGACTGGAACGGCCTGTTCAATCTCCGTTTTGACGATACAAACCCCTTTACAGAAACATCCGAATATGTCGAAGCAATCAAGCAGGACGTGCGATGGCTCGGGTACAACTGGGAAAACCGGGAATATTACACTTCCGATTATTTTGAACAACTGTATGAATGGGCGGTTGATCTCATAAAAAAGGAGAAAGCGTACGTATGCGACCTAAGCGAGGATGAAATACGTGAATACAGAGGCACTGACGTATTCTCCGACACCGGCAAACGGGAAACCCCGCCCGGAAAGGACAGCCCCTTCAGGGACCGTTCCGTTGAAGAAAACCTCGATCTGTTCGAACGGATGAAGGCAGGTGAATTTCCTGACGGGTTAAGGACTCTCCGCGCCAAGATCGATATGGCCCATCCCAATCTCAATATGCGCGATCCTGTCATGTACAGAATAATCCACGCATCCCATTACAGACGCGGCGATACGTGGTGCATCTATCCCACCTATGACTGGGCCCACGGCCAGTCCGACTCCATAGAACATATAACCCATTCCCTCTGCGATGTTGGCTTCAGGAACCACAGACCCCTGTACGAGTGGTTCCTTGAAAACCTGGGAGTATACAATCCCCGCCAGATCGAATTTGGAAGATTCAATATGACATACACGGTCATGAGCAAACGCATCCTCAGAGAACTTATTGAAGAAGGCCACGTTGCGTCATGGGACGATCCCAGGCTTCCTACGATCCGTGGAATACGACGCCGCGGATATACTCCCGAAAGCATCAGGGATTTCTGTGAACGGATCGGGATCAGCAGAACCAACAGTACTGTGGAGATCGAACTTCTTGAACACTGCGTACGCAGTCATCTGAACAGGACAGCACCCCGCGTTATGGGTGTACTCGATCCCCTAAAGGTTATTATCACTAATTATCCGGAGGACAAAGAGGAGGAACTCGAAGCGATCAATAATCCGGAGGACGAAAAAGCAGGTACCCGCATGGTCCCCTTTTCACGCGAGCTCTGGATAGAGCGTGACGACTTCATGGAGGACCCTCCGCGCAAATTCTTCCGTTGTGCTCCGGGAAGAGAGGTCCGTCTGAGATACGCCTATTTCCTGACGTGCAATGAAGTCGTGAAAGACAAAAACGGGACTGTTCTGGAACTCAGATGTACTATTGACCCTGAAACACGGGGAGGAGACGCACCGGACGGAAGGAAGGTCAAAGGCACGCTCCACTGGGTATCGGCACACCACGCAGTGCAGGCGGAGGTACGCCTGTATGACCGTCTTTTCACGGCTGAAAACCCGCTTGACACGGAAGAAGGAACCGACTGGAAAGACAGTCTCAATCCCGATTCCCTCATTGTGCTCGATACCTGTTATGTTGAGCCCGGCCTTGAGTCAAGGGAATCCGGGTACATCTGTCAGTTCGAGAGGAAAGGGTATTTCTGCAAGGATCCTGACAGCACGCCTGAAAAGCCTGTTTTTAACCGCACTGTCCCGCTCAGGGATACATGGGCGAAGATCAGGAAGAAAAAATAATTTTTTGTCGTTCCAACGACAAAAAATTATTTTTCCAGAACGGTTATCTTTACCTGTACACGTGCCTGGTCATTTACCGTATTGGTCGGGGGTGCGCACTTCCCGTAATTGGTATTGTCAACAATAACAAAATATTTCCCGGACGGCACCTCAGAGGAAAGCCTGCCTTTGTTTTTTCCCGACTCGGAAAGCCCGGATACAGGTGTTACAGAATCTTCCTCAGGCTTCTTGGATTTTTCCCAGACAGCATACTCGCTTTCAGTCAGGGTAAAAATATCCACTTCAGGACCTGAGATCATGGAGTATTCAACAGTTACTGCCGATTTTTTCTTAATCTCCACGACAAAAGGATGATATCCATCTTCATCAACAGCCACGCTGGTATCATAAGGGATAACAGCCTCCTTTTTCGGCGGGTTACGAAATGTATCCAGAATATCCTTTTTGCCGTTTTCAAGGTTTCCGTTAAAATAAGTATACAAATACCAGCCGCACCCGGCAATGATACAAACGACAATAATGCCTGCAACCAGCTTTGCCGGACCTTTTTTCTCTTCCGCAGGAGAGGCTTCCCGTATTATTTCAACGGGCTTTCCGCACTGCGGACAGGCTCCCGCTTCATCAGATATCATTTTACCGCACTCTCTGCATTTTATCAGGGCCATCAGTATTCTCCCTTCTTAAAACAAACAGGATCACGTATAACCGCAATTTTGCATGCATCTTCCACGAGAACTAATTTCTAAACACCTTATTATATAATCCTGCTGAATTTAGTCAAGAACTTTCAGGGAATTTTAAGCATCAGAAAAGAGACTGTGTATGTGAGATCCGTTTCAGTACCGGGTATTCGTATATCATCTGCTCCGGGACTTCCACGTTCCTGCCGGTCACTGACGCCTTCATCTGCAGTGCGTTGGCAACCGCCTTCCCTCTGAAATGGTTGTTCGCTATAACAAACGTACTGTTTGCTTTTTTTGCGATCTCCTTCAGCCTCTGTATAATTGCTTCCAGCTCCTGTTCAGAATACAGATAGTCGTATTTTTCATCCCGTCCCGCGTCTTTGCTGAACCAGGCCTTACGGTTCCGCCCGTGAAGTCTGAGGTATCCCTTCCCGCCCCATGCCTCTGCCATCGTATTAACCGTCTTCTTTCCCCCGGGAATATCAATGTTGCAGATGTGCCCCCCCCATGTCTTAAGCCTGTCCAAAAAATCCGGCTCAAGCCAGGAAATATGCCTGAACTCAAAAAAGATGCCGTAATCCCTGAATGCTTCTGAAAGTTTCCATACCCTCTTTTCATGTTCCGGTTCCCTTGTAAAATAGAAAGGGAACTGGGCAAGCACTGCTCCGAGCCTGTTGCCCTCCTTCATCAGGAGGCACGTGCGCTGAAATGCCTTTTCATCGTTCCGCTGCCATTCAGCTTCATGCGTGAACCCTTTCCAGAGCTTGAGCAGAAATGAAAACTCCTTCTTTTCTTCAGTACGCTCCAGCCACCTGGATACCATCTTTTCTTCAGGTATCCGGTAGAACGTGTTATTGATCTCCACACAGTCCAGAATGCTGCTTACCGTTTCAAGGCCGTTCTCCTTCCGACCGTACACGATCCCCTCCCAGTCCTTATACGACCAGCCTGCTGTACCGAATTTGATATTTGTGTATTGCATATCCATAAAACATACCGGACAGGATCCCGTTTACAAATAATATTTTTTAGACAGGATCACAGGATTAACAGGATTTATAAAAATAAAATAAAAATAAAAAATAAAAACCGGGCGGACACACGGGTCCGTCCCTACTGTTCCCTGCCAGCTCTGCTAGTCCCGGCCGGTAAGCTGGCTTGCCGCGTCGGGAACCTCTGTCTTCTTTTTCCTGTTTGTTTGATTATCCTGTCAATCCTGCCTACGGCCCCGCAGAGTACGTAGTACTGCTCGGGGTGATCCTGTCTATATCTTATCTTGTCTGTTTTTCCCCGGGAAGACCCGAAGCGCTGCAGGAAGGAACAGAAGTGTCGCGATCAGGCAGTATCCGATCCCCAGTGATGCAATGATCCCCATGGACATAATACCCCGGTATTCTCCGAGCATCAGCGAACCGAATCCGGCAATAGTGGTGAGCGATGTCATGACCACCGCCCTTCCTGTAATCGATAGCGAGTCCCGTATAGGATCGGCATCATCAAGACTGTCCAGATACCCGCGTATAATGTGTATTCCGTTGTCAACACCCATTCCGATCACCAGCGGGATTATCCCGAAATTCATTACATTCAGCCTGATATCAAACAACTTCATAGACGTCCACAGGAGCAGAACACCGATACAAAGAGGCCCGGCTGCCATTAGAGAGTATCGTAATGAACCGAAATTTATGAAAAGCAGGATCATGATCACGGAAAAAACAGCGGGGAGTATCCGCATGAACCACCACGCTATTTTGTCCATAACCGCCCTGCTTATCACGTTTACACCGCTGATAAACACTGAATCCCCCCCCCTTTCTATCTTACGGCCGATCTCATCAAGATCAAATGATCGTTCCGTACCGGGTTCAGTAAGAAATACCGACAGTGAAATATACCTGCCCTGTTCAGGATACATCTTCAGAAATCCGGACGTCAGCCTATTGAGCGGTGAATCAATGAAATGCTCCGGAGACAGTGTCTCCCCTTTTTGAATCTTGCGTTCCAATGTATCAAGATACATGAACGTTTCCTCAAACGCTGCCGGCTTGAACCTGTGCTCGGAAAGTTCTTTCCGGAGCGTGCTCCGCACTCTTGAAAGATCAATGGACCTAAGCAGCTCAATGTTCTTCTTCTGTTGCTGCACGGTCTTGAAAACCTGGCCCGGGCTTTTATAATCCTTAATCTTTTCCTGCTGTTTCAATTCGTCAAGGTCGAGCGAAAGCGCATGCGTCCGTTCAAGGATGTCCTGAAAGGATCCCGCTTCGACAACAACGGGGAACTGTACAAGGCTTACCCCTATTTTGCGGGAGAGCCGCCTGTTCCTTTCCATCACGGGATCATCGGCAGGCCTGAGCTTTCCGGGATCGCTTTCAAACTCCAGCGCTCCACCTGATAAAAGATAGACAATGCCCGCTGCCGCAAGGGAGAGAAAAATGAAAAATACAACCGCGGGATGCGGTTTGAGCACGGTATCATACATTCTTCCCAGACCGAATGAACGGGTGAATGTACTTTTAAACACCCTGCCGCTGAATAGAAAAAGGAGAGCGGAAAAAAGGGTGAAATAGAGAAATACGGAAAAAAGAACCCCGGTCCCTACCAGTATACCGAATTCCCTCATGCCGGTGAAGTCCGAAAGTGCGAGGATATAGAACGCAGCCGATGTGGTGAATGCGCCCATAAGGATCCCGCTTCCCGTGCGGGTGTGAGCCACTCTCAGGGCATCTACGGGCTGCTTGCCGGCTGAAAGCTCTATCCTGAACCGGTTGTATATATGTATGGCAAAATCCACCCCAAGCCCCAGAAGCACAGCTGCAAACGCTGCAGTCACTACGGTAATCTCTCCGAAAAGGAGACCCGCGAACCCGGCAGTCCACAGAATCGATACTGCAAGACCCGGTATCACAAAAAACAGTATTCTCACCTCCTTGAAACCAATATACAGCATGCAGGAAATGACAACGAGAGACACAAGGAATGTCTTCAGAATCACGCCCAGAATACGTGAAGTATCGGAAGCGGCCAGGGCATATCCCCCGGCGAACGTTACTGCGGGTACAACCCCGTTGAACTGCTGTGCTGCTTCATCAACACACTGCCGCGAAAACCGGAGCAGTTTTGTTGAAAACGCTCCGTTCTGAGGAAGTTCAACCGGCTGAAGAGTAATAATGTAGAGGCTGTTATCCTCTGAACTCCTGTAATAGCTGCCTGAAATATTCCTGAAGGAGGGCGGAACCGCGTCCAGGAAGATACTGCTCAGATTCAGAGGATCCCTTTTCACCCGTTTCCGCGACATAGGACTCCCGCTCTTTATGAGCACAGCATCCTCTTTTACAGCATTGGCTATGCCCGCATCGGACAGACGGTCTATGATCTTTCCGATACCTTCGCTGCCGAGAAAATATATCCCGTTTTCGAACAGAAATTCGAATATCCAGTCACTCTCATCACGGGAAAGGGAACCGATATTCCTGAAGAAAGGCTCTGGGCTCCGGGAATTATTTTCCTTGATAGTGCGAAGAAGAACGTCAATGAATTTCTCGGTATTTCTCTGCTCCTTTCTGCTGCCCGGTTCCAAAGCAATATAGAACCGGTCCTCACCTCCGAACTCCTCAAGCAGCCTGTGAAGGTTCCTTACCTGCTTTGAATTCTCCGGAAGGAGTTTCAGAATATTGAAGCTCCCTTTCAGCCGGAGTGCCGGGATCAGAAACAAGAACGTAATGATCCCCGTCGCGACAAGGATATATACGGGATGTCTGCAGACCAGAGCTGCGTTCTTTTCCAGTATTTTTTTTATCATATTATATATACAGAGTTAAAAGTTACAAGTCACAAGTTAAAAGATAAATCAGGACAGGATCACAGGATCTACAGGATTAAATTTTAAAAAAATAAAAAAAACAATAAGAAGATAAGCGTAGCAATACCCGCTCATTTTGTCCAGTTTTCCTTTTCTTTATTTATTTCTTACTTATCCTGTCGATCCTGCCTACGGCCCCGCAGAGTACGTAGTACTGCTCGGGGTGATCCTGTCTACTTCTTTATTTATTTCTTACTTATCCTGTCGATCCTGTGATCCTGTCCTTTTCTCTTCTTCGATCTTTCCGAACAGTTTTTCATGGTCTTCGGGCAGTCTTTCGATCTCAACCGCATTTTCAGGCCAGTTCGTTTTAAAAGCTTTCGGAGAGACATCCCTTCCGAACGAAACCTTGGACACAAACATCTCAATAACCGTTTTATCCGAAGAAGCCTTTTCTTTGCAGACGGAAACTGTTATTTTCTGCGGATAGGGTGCACTCCCCCTCGAAACGGAATACCGTCCGAACTCGACAGCCATGACCCAGTCATGAGGTTTCTTAAACCGGTACACCTGTTTAAGCACTCTATATGTGGATGCGTGTATTGCAATTTCCAGTGAATATTCCGGCAGATCTGCAGTATACGAACAGACATCCCCCTTGATCCCCTTAAGGGTATAGAGAGAAAGCGCATACTGAGGAAACGGCCCGTGAATAAACATAAGGCTCATCTCAATAACAGCTGACAGAAGATCAGCGCCCTTCCCTTTTTCAAGAACGGGCCTGTTGATTCCAGTGTTGAATACTTTGTCCGTCCTCGGAAAAAAAAGGGATGCCTTATGCCCGTTTACCACCATTGAAAGAAGATGATAATTGGCTTTCCTGATCTTCATGCGCAGTTTGTCGGGCCATTCCGAGATCACCTGCCCCGTAAGTGTCAGATTTTTTTTCTTTTCTCCGCGTCCCGATTCAACGTTGATCCTTAACAGCGGAATTGAAACGCTTGTATGCGATGCGAAGAGCGCCGAGGATGATGCGAGTACGTCTCCCGAAGGTTTTTTTCCAGCGCATCCTGTACAGAACAATATGAGAAGCTGAACGCATATTCCGCTCAGAAGACATGTATATTTCATAGCATCTCCCGTTTTCATATACCAATTAGTTTTTTGAACTCATCCTCCGTGAGGATCGAAACACCGAGCCTCTCGGCCTTTTTATACTTTGACCCCGGATTATCGCCCGCTACGAGGAAATCTGTCCGGGAATTTATACTCAAGACCGGGACGCCTCCTTTGTTCTTTACATGCTGCTGTGCTTCCCTACGGGTCATACCAGCCAGGGATCCCGAAAAAACGAATTTCTTCCCCTCAAGCTCACCTGCAGTTCCTTCATCATCAGAAACTTCCATAATCACTCCGGCTTTTCGTAAACGGGCCACTATTTCACGATTAGCCTTGTGTTTAAAAAACCTTACAATGCTTCCTGCCAGTACGGGGCCGATCCCGTCCACTGCAGTCAGTGTCTCTGCGTCCGCCTCCGCGATAGTATCGATCGAACGGAAATGACGCGCAAGAATTCCGGCAGAGGCAGCCCCTATATGCCGAATACCGACAGCTGCAAGCACCCGGGCAAGCCCCCGCTCTCTGCTGTTGTGGACCTCTCTAATAAAATTAGCAGCAGATGTTTCTCCCATCCGGTCGAGTTCTGAGACATCCTCCTCGGAAAGCGAATACAGGTCAGCAATATTCCGGACCAGGCCCTTTTCGTAAAGCTGCTCTACCAGGGCCGCACCGAGCCCTTCAATATTCATTGCCTCAGGCGAACCGAAGTAGAGAATGTTCGCTTTAACCTGTGCCGGGCATTCGATATTGGGACAGCGGATGTATATCCCGTTCTCATCTCGCTGGACCTCCGTTCCGCATACCGGGCATACGGACGGATAGGGAATTTTCCGCTGCGAACCGTCCCGTTTTTCCGGAAGCGGCCTGACCACCTGCGGTATGATCTCCCCGGCTTTTTCAACAACGACCGTATCCCCGATACGTATATCCTTGCTGAATATCTCATCAATATTATGAAGCGAAGCCCGGCTCACCGTACTGCCTGAAATAAAAACCGGCTCCAGTTCGGCAACCGGGGTAAGGACTCCTGTCTTGCCTACCTGTATGCGAATATCCTTCAGTACGGTTTCCTTCTGTTCCGCCTGGTATTTGTATGCGATCAGCCAGCGGGGATATTTTGCAGTCGATCCCAGGACAGAATACAGGCCGATCTCGTCAACTTTAATAACGATCCCGTCTATTTCATAGGCGAGTTCCTCCCGTCTGTCCTCCCATTCCCTGCAGTAGTCAATGACCGCTTCGATATCCGGTAATTTCCTGACGTGCGTATTCAGGGGAAATCCCATCTCCCTGAATGCCTGAAGCGTTTCGAAATGTCCTGCGGACGGGGCCAGAAAATCCGTATTTCCTACAGAATGGACAAAGGCCTTCAGCTCTCTCTGCGCGGCAATTCTCGGATCGAGCAACTTAAGGGACCCCGCAGCAGCATTGCGTGTGTTAATGAACAGAGGCTTCTGCGCTGCCTCCCGTTCCCTGTTGAGCTTCTGAAGTGTTTCCCTGGTCATATATACTTCACCCCGCACATCAAGGAACGCGGGTATGCTATGTGCCTGACCGGGTTTCAGGGAAAGCGGTACGGACCGTATGGTCTTCACATTATGTGTAATGTCATCACCCGCCCTGCCGCTGCCCCGTGTAATACCCCGGGTCAACTTTCCGTTCTCATACCACAATGCGACAGCAACCCCGTCAATTTTCAGCTCAGCCGTGTATGTACACGGATGGTCCCCGAGCAGCTTTTTAACCCGGCCATCAAACTCCTCGAGTTCATCATAGGAATACACATTATCGATCGAAAGCATGGGACTTGTGTGCTCAACCTTTTCAAATACGTCGATCGGGCTGTCGCCAAGACGGCCGGTCGGGGAATCTTCTGTTGTATACCGGGGATATTCATCCTCGAGCTGTTTCAGTTCCTTAAGAAGCCTGTCGTATTCATTGTCCGATATTTCAGGAGCATGCTCCACGTAATATTTCTGATTATGGTGATTAATCAGTTTTACAAGATATTCAATTCTTTCACGCGGATCGTTCATAGGAAACCACTAAGACACAAAGTCACAAAGAAATATAATATAGTTATTAGTAAGCAGTAATTAGTAATTAGTTAAGAGTAAAGTTACAAGTTAAAAGTTGACGGTCTCGTAACAAGTCCGGATTACCTCGCTTGGAGGGACGCGCTCTGTCGCGTCCGCCGTTATTATCCCGTTTAGACGGTATTTACGGCCACGACAGAGCGTGGCCCTCCATTTAAAAGACTTTTTACCAATTTGTCAAATTTCAAAGTCAAAGGCAACTCCCATTATTCCATAATCGGCCGGGACCGCAGGAAATCCTGCGGCTATCTTTTAGAATGGTCTAAAGACCATTCACTACCCCTTAATCCTGTCAATCCTGCCTACGGCCCCGGCCAGCCTTCTGTGTCGGGGTGATCCTGTCTACTTCTGTTATCCTGTCCTTGTCCGTTCACGAAAATTGACCGGAAAGCTTTACCATTATCTCTCTAACCTCAGCAGGTGTTTCAACAGCGAGAAGGGAATCCTTGAGCCAGAAGCATTCTGAAAATGCCCTGCTGAGCCAGGAAAGGCAGGAAATATACTTCTTGTCCCTGTATGGCGGCGTGATCACCCCGAAAATGAAATATACAGGCTTATCATCGAGGCTCATGAATTCAATACCACTGCCAAACCTCATAAAGCACATGATGAGATCCCTCGGCTGCATCGTCCGTACATGCGGTATTGCAAGGCCTTCTCCTACTGCAGTGGTAGCCCTCCGTTCCCTGTTAAGAAGGTCCCTGTAGAGTTTTGACGCATTCCGGACATCACCTGACCTGCAAAGCAGATCAACAACCTTTTCAAGTACAAGCTCTTTGCATTGCCACTTGTAGATTTCAAGCTTGTCAGAACATTCCGGCCTGGGCGGAAACGTGATGTCAGGATCGATCTCGATCATATCCGTATGAAGCAAACTGGCAATATCATCACGCATACCGGGCCTCTGAAAAATATACGAAAAATAAATCAGAAAAATCCTGAGGATTTTTCTGATATTGTATCGAAAACCGTGTATTTATCAAATGATTTCCAAAAAATTATCTAGTCAGGGGACACGGACCGGCTTTGCCGGAGGTTAGAGTGGCGAGTGGCGAGGGAAATAAATTGTCACCTGTCACTTTGTCAGGGGACGCAATCCGCTTCTCGGTGCTCTGCACCTGCGACTTCTCTCCGAGGCGTAGGCTCTTAAAAGCCGGAGGCCGGTACATGTCCCCGGTTTTCTCCTGGGGTACGTCACGGGCCCCTTTATAAACATTTTTTCAATTTTATCTTGCATCTTTACGAGATATATATAAAATGTATTTTAGAAGTCTGTCGGAAAACTGGGCTCGTCATCACTACTCCGAGATGTATACATGATGAATATGATTTCTGAACATCCTGCCGATAAATCAGATGTATCGAATAAATTTAAAAAGGAGCTGACCGCAAAGGAAAGATCCTTCTGCGATCTCCTCAGACTGGAACATCCCGTATACCTGAAAACGATCCCTGTCCAAAAAGTGCGTATCGGGCTGATGACCCTTTTTGATTTTTACAATTCAAAGCTCAAGGTGTTCATTGATACGCCGAAGTATTTCAACAGACTTGAATGGGGCATCAAATACCATTTCCTGGGAACAGCCCGGGCAGCGCACAAACTCGCTGAAATTCTCAAGTATTCCCCGTTGAAGATACATGAGCTTACTATAGCCGCCTTTTTCCACGATATAGCCAAAATAAAATACAGCAATGACTTTTTTATCCGCAAACTTGCACAACCCGATCAGAGGATCCTCAATCATTCAATCGAAAGTTTCCAGTTGATGATACAGTACTGCGATTATTTCAACCATGATATTCTTTTCGGAATCCTTCAGCATCACGAATATTTCGATGGAAACGGATATCCGCTCGGGCTCAAAGGGACCCAGATCCACGAATATGCCCGGATCATCTCGATCGTTGATTCATACTGTGCCATGATGGAAAGCAGGGAATTCTCAGCCAAAAAAGAGACAGTACGGGATGTGCTTGAAGAAATTGAATCCTGTAAAAACTCACAGTTCGATCCCTATATCGCTGACATTTTTATAAAATCCAAACCGGGAAAAATCAATAAAAAAAGGTAATAGCACATGCGCCTGTTCTGGTTCATACTGACCCCCATACAGGTGTTTACTCTCAGTTTCGTCCTCATCATCCTGATCGGCACGGCTGTATTGACAGTCCCTGCCGCCGTAAACGGAGAGCCTCTTTCTTTTATTGACGCCCTGTTCACTTCAACATCGGCTATGTGCGTGACCGGGCTGATCGTGGCTGACACGGGATCGAAATTCACATTTTTCGGCCAGGCTGTGATCATCACGCTCATCCAGGTAGGCGGACTGGGTATTATGACCTTCTCAACCTTTATTCTTCTGGTGATAGGGAAGAAGATCGGTCTGACCGGAAGTTATCTTGTTCAGGAAGGCTTTTCGGAATCTGGGAGTCTCCGCATTTCCAGGCTGATCTTTTTCATAATTATATTTACCGCAGTAATGGAATGTACCGGAGCTCTATTCCTGTTCTTTGACTTCAAGGATGAAACCGGATGCGGGTATGCAGTGTGGAGTTCCGTGTTCCACTCAATATCAGCATTCTGCAATGCCGGTTTTTCCCTGAATGCAGACAGTTTCTGCAGATACAGGGATAATATTCCGGTCAATCTGGTCATGACCACGCTTATCATCATGGGCGGGATCGGGTTTCCCGTTGTACTGGAAGTTTTGAGATACTGCAGGTGTGCGGTCAGAAGAAAACGGGCCCGCCTCAACATACACACCAGGATCGTTCTTATTGTCACAGCCGCTCTTCTCATTATCGGAACCGGGATACTGTACATTTCCGAACCTCAGTGCCATGCCGGGAAACATCCTGCCCTCACCGCATATTTTCAGTCTGTCACTGCGCGTACAGCGGGATTCAACACGATACAGTTCTCTAATGCTTCCGACGCAACGCTTTGTGCCACAAACGCTTTGATGTTCGTAGGCGGTTCTTCAGGTTCGACCGCAGGAGGCATTAAGACAACAACACTCATGGTAATCCTGATCCTTGCATGGGCCCATATATCCGGCAGAGAACGCCCTGAATTCTCGAACAGGACCATATCACAGAAAAATACGGTAAAAGCACTGAGCCTGCTGGTCCTTTTCCTTATTATTGTACTTATCGCGACATTCAGCCTGTTGCTGATCCATGAATACAGGGATATCCCCCGTCCGTTTCAGGGAGCCCTGTTCGAGGTCGTCTCCGCTATAGGCACAGTAGGACTTTCAACAGGATTCACCGGGCATCTCACCTGTGCAGGAAAGCTTATAATCATATGCGTGATGTTCCTGGGCCGTCTGGGGCCTCTTGCCATAGCCAGGGTATTCATCAGCGGGAAACAACGGAAAGGGATGTATACATACCCGGAAGAAAATCTTATGATAGGTTAGCCGCAGAGACACGGCCCGGCAAAGCCGTACGTGGGCAGAGGTCAGAAGTCAGAGGACAGAAAAAAACAAATCTCAAAACGTTAATCGTTGTTTTTAAGATAAGAGCGGCGAATGGGAGTTGCCTTTGACTTTCGACTTTCGACTTTTGACTTGTAACTTGTAACTTGTAACTCGTTACTTTTAACTAATTACTAATTACTGCTTACTAATAACTATATGTCTTCGTGACTTCGTGGTTAAAGGAAACACAATGAAAAATTTTGCCGTACTGGGGCTTGGACAATTCGGTTCGTCGATCGCACTCTGCTTGATGGACCTGGACTGTGAGGTCCTGGCCATTGACAAAGATCCTGAGAGGATCGAGGAGATCAAAGACAGCGTGACCATGGCCGTGATCGGGAATGTCGCGGACCGTGCCACATTCGACAAGCTGATCAGCCAGGATATCGACTGCCTTATTATCGGCCTCGGGGAAAACCTTCAGGACTCAGTGCTTACCGCTCTGTACGCGGCTGAAACAGGTATTGACACGATCATAGCCAAAGCCTCTACAAAGGACCACGGTAAAATACTGGAGCTTCTCGGCACAACCCGCGTAGTCTATCCCTCTTCTGAAATAGCCAAACGGCTTGCCACCAGCCTGGTCAACCCGAACCTTCTCGACTACCTTCCCATTCACGAAGGCTACAGCCTCACCGAGATCGTCCTTCCAGAACCGTTTGAGAACAAAACGCTGCGCGAACTCGATATCCAGAAAAAATACGGTATTATGGTGATAGCGATCAAGGGAGACGTCACCATGGGAACAGAGGAAGGTACGGTCAGCCTTGATTCCATACGCATGTTCCCTTCTCCCGACAAAAAACTGAAGAGAAACTCCGTGCTTGTGGTAGTGGGAAAGGACGAGGATATCAATAAGTTAGATTTCTGATAAATTGTAACCACGAAGACACGAAGAAAAGTTAAGAGTTACAAGTTAAAAGACAAAAACAAAAAAGATTAGACAGGATCACCCCGAGCAGTACTACGTACTCTGCGGGGCCGTAGGCAGGATCGACAGGATAAGTAGAAATACAAGGCAAAAAATGAATATCGAACAAGGATTAACGATCTATGATTTCAGAAGTAAAGAATAAATCTAAAATCGTTAATCGTTGTTTTCAAGATAAGAACGGCGAATGGGAGTCGACTTTGACTTTTGACCTTAGACTTTCGACTTTCGACTAGGCAGACACACGGGTCTGCCCCTACATACCCCATATCGCCACTCCCGGCTTCGCCGGGATGGTTCTTTTCTCCTTTTTTTGTATTGACATTCAGCGAAATCTTATATAATTATCCTGACAGTATATAGTAACCGAGAAAAAGCGTTGTGCCGCCGGATTCAGCAGATTACTTTCGATTCTCTCCGTGATGAAAGACACGTATAATCAAAATGAGTTCTGAGCAGAACACTATCTTTAGATATTCGGCACTGCTCCGGATATGTACAACACTCGTCATTTTCATATCCGTTATAGCCGTCAATTTCATGTTTTCCCTGAACATGCACGGCAAGGACCTGTTCTTCCTTGCGGTAGTGACCCTGGGCTTTACCCTCCTCAATCTCACTCTCATATTCTTTGAAAACGCCATTTTGAATATCCTGCTCAGGATTCTCCATATCCTGCTTATAACGTATCTGATATATCTGCTGGGGGGGATCGAGGCGAATTCAGTGATAGCGGGCTATATTCTTATCGTCGTTTTCACCGGTATACTCTATACAAAGGCTCAGACCTATTTTACGACCGTCTGCGTCGTTGCCTCCTATGCAGCACTTATTACAATGCAATTCAGGGGGATACTGATACCTCCCCTTATATCCACAACAACCCGTGACCTTACAAGCCGGTACTATGTGCTTCACGGTTCGCTTAATTCCATATTTATCATCATGGGGGCATTCATATCCCTTTTCGTGATCGAAACGCTTAAAAAGAAAAGCTCTGTGATGCAGGATTTTTCCGAAGAAATACAGAAAAGCATACGTGAGAAGACAGGAAAACTTGAACGGACAAAAACCCATCTCGACAAACTGATAAATAGTGTGAGGGAATTTTCCATACTTTCTGTTGCTGAAGACGGGGCCATTCTTTCATTCAGTGAGGGCTCCAAGGGGGTGTTCGGCTGGAAACCTTCTGAAATAGAGGGAGCGAGCATCTCCCGTCTCAGTTCTGAAGAGGATCTCGGGGCAATTGAACGTCTTTTTAACAGAGCCAGAAAAGCGTTCGGAAAAGACAGCAGTGTTGACCAGGTCTCTGAAACACGGGTTCCTTTTGTCCGGAAAAACGGAGCACATTTCATAGGCGACATATCTATCTCTCCTGTTATGCTGGATGAGGGAAAGCCGGGTTATATTGTTATCATTCATGATGTCACTGCAAAAGAGGAGATCCAGAGAAAGCTTACAAAGTCGAAGCAACGCTACAAAGGATTTATAGAGGCACTCAGGGACAGCCTGTTCACCCTGGACAGGGATGGAGGATTTCTGTGGGCGAATAAGTATTTCATCGAATTGAGCGGATATTCGCTTGAAGAGCTTATCAAAGATATCAGACCGGGGAATATATTCGTCTTCTCGGACGAACGCGGTGAAAAATTCGATGAAATGTCAAGCTGGGCAACGGAAATGAAGCTTGTCCACAAAACAGGCAGGCATATCCCTGTCTCTCTCACCATGTCAACGATTAAGGAGGAAGGTTCTGATATCGGCCTGGTCGGTGTGATGAAGGATCTTACGCGCATGAAAGATAATGAACAGCATCTGGACAACTATACGCGTGAGCTGCAGAAATCACGCTCCGAGCTCGAAAAGGCCAATGCCAAGCTCATTTCACAGCAGAAAGAGCTCAAACACTCCAAAACAGAGCTTGAAAAGCTCAACAAAATAAAGAATTCATTCATCGCCAACCTGTCACAGGAGCTGAAAACACCCCTTATCGCGGGCATGGGGTATATAGACCTTATCCTGAGCGGAGACGCGGGTGTCATCGACAATGAGATACAGAACTACCTTCAGATATCCTTCCGAAACTTCAAAAAACTCACCCTGATGATAGATAATCTTCTGACCCTTTCAGCATTCACTCAGGAGGAGGCGCTCCCGTCGTTCGATGTTGTGGACCTGGGTTCGCGGCTTCATGAATGGCTTGAGGATGACATCAACGCCCGCAGCAGCACCATCACTATCGATATCCCCGCAGCGGTCTCGCCCGTTCTCGGGGATGATTATCTTCTCTCCCAGGCGTTCGGCAATATGCTGCAGTTCTCAAAGAATAAAGACGAACGGGTGCCCTACATCCATATAGAAGCAGCTCCGCGGGCGAATAAAAAGCTGGAAATAACATACCAAGACGAGAATATGCACCTTTCAAAAGAGGAAGCCGAACACATATTCGACGGTTTTCTTGAAACCGACATTGAGGCAAGCATGTCACCAGGCCTTTCAGGTATGAACATGTCGATCGCGAAAAATATTATAGAACTCCACGGAGGAACCATCGAACTCATCAGTCCCAAAAACGGGAAAGGGACCATGTTCGTGTTCTCCCTCCAGCGCCATATGGGATAGGAACCACTAAGACACAAAGTCACAAAGAAAAAGGTTATAATTATAAAACAGAATAGGAACCACTAAGACACAAAGTCACAAAGAAAAAGGTTATAATTATAAAACAGAATAGGAACCACGAAGACACAAAGTCACAAAGAAAAAGGTTATAATTATAAAACAGAATAGGAACCACTAAGACACAAAGTCACAAAGAAAAAGGTTATAATTATAAAACAGAATAGGAACCACTAAGACACAAAGTCACAAAGAAAAAGGGTTATAGTTATAAAACAGAATAGGAACCACTAAGGGAGGAGGGTTTGATGAGCTGCTTGATAAGCACCACGACGGACCCGGACTGAGCGCCGAGTGACGACGAGGATGAAGCGAGGAAGGATAGAAGACACATAGAAAGGCTAGGATTAACATGTATTTTAATGATATACACGCCAGTAAACTCTATTTCCTGTACTTCGTGACTTCGTGTCTTTGTGGTAAACAGAGAAACCACTAATGAAAAATAAATATAAACCACTGAGCAAAAAAGAAGAAAAAAGTGCAGAAGCTATTATAGATTCAGCTTTTACGGTTCATAAGGCTCTTGGTCCTGGATTGTTAGAAAAAGTGTATGAAGTTTGTCTTTGCCATGAATTATCCAAAAAAGACCTGGAATTCCAAAGACAGGTTAAAATTCCCATTGAATATGACGGAATCTCATTTGACGAAGGATTAAGAATCGATATATTAGTTGAAGACCTGGTTATATGTGAATTAAAATCAGCAGAAGAAATGCATCCTGTATGGAAAGCACAGCTGATCAGTTATCTGCGACTTACAAATAAACGACTTGGTTTTATAATTAATTTTAATGTTCCAATTATAAAAAAAGGCATAGAAAGAATTATTTTATAAAAGAGAACCACCAAGGCACTAAGACACAAAGAAAGGTTTGATGTATAATGGCTTTTGTTAATATTCACGCCAGCAAACTCTATTTCTTGTACTTCGTGTCTTTGTGTCTTTGTGGTTTATTTTAATGGAAAAAAAGCCGTTTGTAGCCATCACATCAGGGGATCCGGCGGGGATCGGGCCGGAAATATGCCTTGAAGCCGTGCGCAGCCGGCATGTCCGGGACATATGCATCCCCTTTATTATCGGGAATGCCTCTGTGCTGCACCGTGTGGCAGCAGCCCTGGGCATTCCCTTCCGCATGCCTGTCATATCACTGTCAAAACGCTCCGTGCTTGAACTTACGTCCGAGCCGGCCCTGATCGACCCTACCTCGATCCAGGGGGTCTCAATACATCCCGGTACAATATGCGCTGAGGGGGGAATGGCAGCGTATGAATCGTTAGTGTGGGCGGTGGACATGGCCCTTGAGACAGCCTTCGACGCTGTTGTGACAGCACCTCTCAATAAAAAGTCCCTCAGCCTTGCCGGCGTACAGGAACACGGCCATACCGAGATCCTTGCCCGGCTGTGCGGCTCTGACACGTATGCAATGCTGTACTGGGGCCCCTCTGTTTCCGTGTCCCTCGCGACAATTCATTGTCCCCTGTCAGAAGTGCCCCGCATGCTCACGCAGGAACGCGTGTACCATACCGCCCGGCTTACAGCGGAAACCCTTGAAACAATCAGCGGGAAAAAGCCCCGCATAGGGGTTCTCGGCCTCAATCCCCATAGCGGGGAGCACGGCCTGTTCGGAAAAGAGGAACAGGAGATCATTATCCCCGCGATCGAGAGGCTCGTTCAGGAAGGAGTCTCTGCTGAAGGTCCCCTGTCCCCGGATACGGCCTTCATCCCTGAAAACAGGGAAACATTCGACGGATTTGTCGCTATGTACCATGACCAGGGTTCGATTCCCTTCAAAATGATCCATTTTGAGAACGGCGTGAACCACACCATGGGCCTTCCGGTTATCAGGACCTCGGTCGACCACGGGACCGCATTCGATATAGCGTGGCAGGGAAAAGCCTCGTGCGAAAGTCTTATCAGCGCGATCGAACTTGCAGTGAAGCTTTGCACATAAGCCTCTATTTATTTTTCGAGACTTTGCTCGAAAAATAAATAACATGTTCCTGCGGAACATTTACACTGTAATGTAAAATCCATGAAATTCATTCGTATGGCTTTTCTGAACGTAGAGCATGCATACAGGTAGTCTGCGGTCTTAAGACCGCGGTTTTTTCACCAGACCCTCGCCACTCCCTCCTGACAGGAACGGACCGCACAGGCAGGCCGGTTGCACATGACGATGAACTGTTAAACAATACAGGCACGGTCTAAAGACCGTGCGCTACCTTCGCTTTTGACCTTTTTCGAGCCGGCTGCCCTGTTCACAGATAATAAACCGGTGCAAAAAGAATATCCGTTTTTTCAGTTTTTGTTCTCCCCCAGAAATCCTTAGTGAGTATTATTCCCCTTGAAGGCTCAAATGATCGTGCATAACCTGCAAAACTGCGCGAAACCTTCTCCCTGTTCATAGACGAAAATTTCACTTCTACTGGCATTGCTGCCCCTTTAGCCCTGTATATAAAGTCAACTTCCGCTCCTGCTTTTGTGCGGTAGAAATGTATTGTACTCTGTCCCTTTGACATCTCGGCAAGCCTGATAAAGACGGCGTTCTCAACGACCGCACCTTTATCCGAGCGCTTTTCAAGGGAATTCATATTCTCCATAAGGCTGTTTCTGAACCCTGTATCAAAAAAGAATATCTTCGGATTCTTTGTAAGCTCTTTCTGCCTGTTCTTAAAAAAAGGCTTTACCTCCCTGCAGATCATTGTCGCTTTCAGAATATTAAGGTGCTTCTTTACCTGCCTGTAATTAAGGCTTGAAGCTTCACCGAGCTTCTGATAGTTTATAAGGTTCCCTGCATGTACTGCAAGATACCGGGAAAGAGACAGAAGATTGGAATCTGTTGCCAATTCCAGAAGTGTTTTAATATCCTTCATAATATAACCGTTAAGAATTGCAGAAAGGATTTTTTCACGTTCACGGTCTGTATCCGACAGTACAACAGCAGGATACCCTCCCCAAACGCAATATTGTTCATAACGACCTATCATTTCCTCTAAAAATATATCTTTTTCACTTTTTACAGACCCGATCCGCTCACCCTGCATCCATGCCTGTATACGTTGATGCCCGTTCCTGTAAATATTTTCCGACCTGGGATTCTCAGCCCTCAGGCATTCTGCAAAATTGAACGGATACAGGTGAAATGTAAGAATACGGCCTACCATGTATTTTCCTGCCTGGGCCTTTATGTCAAGAGAAGACGATCCTGTAATAATTATCTTGATATTTTTATTTGTATCAAATAACAATTTCAGTTTTTGGCCGCCGTTTTCAGCATACTGAAATTCATCAATAAAAAAATAACCTTTTTGTTCAGACGAAGAAAAGTATGATCTGAGAAAAGCACCCGGATCGGCCTCAAACTCAGCGAGAAGTCTTCTATCCTCAAAGGTCACCGTTTGAACCATCTCTTTCTCAGCATGCCCTTCTTCAATAAGGTACTCCTTCAGCATCTCAAGCAGAGTAGTTTTTCCTGATTGACGGGGACCGACTATTGCAATATATTCTTTTCTCTTTAAATAATAAATTACTTCTTCCAACAGGTCACGATAAATAAGCATAATCATTTCAACCTTACCAAAGTTGTTTCCAATGCAATTATAGTATAACTAATATTGCAAATACATCAAGATAAAAAAGAAAAATATTTGACGGATTTGTTTCAATGTACCATGACCAGGGTTCGATCCCCTTTAAGATGATCCATTTTGAGAACGGCGTGAACCACACCATGGGCCTTCCTGTTATCAGGACCTCGGTTGACCACGGGACCGCGTTCGATATCGCGTGGCAGGGAAAGGCCTTGTGCGAAAGTCTTATCAGCGCGATCGAGCTGGCTGTAAAGCTTTGCGAATAAGCCTGTATTAGAGCTTATTCGCGTCACTGGTCACCGGTCATTTGTCACTGGCTGTAACTCGAGGTAGCGCTTCAACCTGCGCTCTATATTCACCTATATGTTACCTCTATTCGCAGGCTAAAGCCTGCGGCTATCTATATATATATAGTTATTAGTGATGTCTTATTTCAACAAATTTCCTTGACAAAAACCATACCGCACATACAATCCCTATCAGCGGTTGACTTTGTATCTGCTCTCAATAATAAATCAGGAGCAATATATGCCTGAACGAAGCAGTGACTGGTTTCGGCAGGGAGAATATGATTTAAGCCATGCAAAAAAATCCCTGGAATTCGGTGATTATGAATGGGCATGTTTTGCTGCACACCAGGCTGTTGAAAAAGTACTGAAAGCAGTATACCAGAAAAACAACCGGTCTGTTCGGGGACATTCGATCGTAGGGCTTTTACAAGGGCTTGAAGACCTGTTTGATATTCCCGGCCTTTTCCCCTCTTATGCGCGGATACTGAGCAGGTATTATATAGAAACACGTTATCCGAACGGATTTCCTGAAGGAGCTCCCAAAGATTACTTTGACGAGAAAATAGCCCAGGAGGCACTGGATGCTGCAGAAGAAATATTTGAATGGTGTAGAGATACAATCGGTTGATCTAAAGAAACTGAATGAAGTCCTTAGGGAAAAAGCTTTAACAATAAAAGAAGAACACCCGGAAATCTCCAGAATATTTTTATTCGGCTCATTATCAAGAGGTGATTTTACAGCCTCAAGCGATATTGACATCGCTGTTATTATGCTTGACACAGATAAGAATTTTATAACACGGCAGGATGATTTCATTGAGTACTTCGTCTCCCTTCCGCTGGATGTGAATCTGGCAGTTTATACAGAAGAAGAAGTCAGTAAAATGGAATCCGCACATAATCCTTTTATTGAAGAGATACAAAAAGGAAGCGACCTGCTGAGTTGAAAGCAGGGAAAGGCCTCGTGCGAAAATTTGATACAAGCAATAGAACTTGCTGTAAGGCTCTGCAAATGAGATGTTACGATAAGGTAACTTGCATTACACAAATGAAACGTTTTTTGCTAAATACATTCGGCTTTAAAAATTTATTTTTAAGAATATCTATTTTATTATCAGATAGATATGACTTTTCAGGTTAACATTGTGATTCTGGCATGGAAATTGAATAATATAGGTACGGCGTTTACGTTCTTTCAGTTCAAATAATTCCCTTTGTTAAAGGAGAAAATTATGGACAATAGAAAAGGAAGCGTGCTGATCATCGCATTGATTATGGTCGCATTCCTGGGAGCCCTTGGTGTAGCTGTCATGAACCCCTCAAGCACCTCCCAGATGCTTACGGATAAAAGATACTGCTACACACGGGCAAAAATAGCAGCTGATGCAGCTGCTGAAAGGGTCAAAGCGATCATGTGCCAGGACATAACCCCCAAACCGACTGCTGATGACGGCACCAGTCAGTGTGCAAAAGATGTAATGGGAACTGAGTGGAATCCGGTTTCTTATGAAAGCAATGGCAATAAGGATACGGCAGGTGTTACATTTCCCGAAATTACCATGAAAGCTTCGGACGGCACTCCTCTTTTTGATACATCTGTAGCTGACAGCAATTTTCCCCAGATGACTTCATTAGAAGGAGGAGAAGTAAAATATATCGTCTATACTGTAGATTCAGGGAACGGCAATGCTGCAAGCTATGTTTCTGCTGAATTCGGAGAAGAAGTTGTTAATATCAAAATAAGTTACAACAGGGATCTGTCAACGACCGAAGTGCATCCTTCCTATTTTCACGCTGCGTATGCGGCAAATGAATATCAGGACCCGAATAATCCCCTGTACACATTTAAAGTTGAACAGCAAGTAGAGACATATACAGATTCATGGGGAAACACTACTACACATACATATACCGATACTATTAACGGAAAAATATTCATAGACGGCGATATATCCTTTACAAATACGCCTGCTATTAACGGAGACATTAAGGCGACAGGTACCATTACCGGTAATGCGAGCGGAAGCAATACAGAACTTCCGGGTGAAGATGATATCCCTCCTCCAAACCTTTCCAGGGAAGGCGAGTGGTACCAATCATTGGGAATGTCAGACGACGGCCTTTCATCCACTAATCCCGATGTAGTTACTGATTTAACCGACAACCCTGACGGGATCCCTGACGGGCAGATAGCAGGAATAATATGCCCCTACGAAGATACGGGCGAAACTCAGAGTTACATTGCAAATAATCCTGATGCGACAAGCGGAACCCAGTATATGCTTGACAGTAATTTCTTCCAGGAAGCAGGTTCCAGTGATCCGACATATGACAGTGGTTCGGATTCTGTGATCATAACAGTTCCTGCTGAATATAATAATAAAGCTGTCTATGTGCCTGGAGACCTGTGGATTGACATTCTTAACCCGACTCATATTGAATTCAGGACCCAAAATGGCGATCCGGTTAACCTTACATTCATTGTTGAGGGCAATGTCTATATGACTGACGGCATAAACACAGGAGAATTTCCTGAGCATTCCACAAAAAACCCGGGAAACCGTGACGGCCTCGGAATAATAAGCGTCATAGCGATCACAAACGAAACCGGAGAAGGAGGCACTATAAATTACGGAGATCCGTCTGAGGGAGGCGGACAGATCGATCCCATCAAAGCTTTCCTCTATGCAGAAAAAGATTTCAAATGGAACCCGAAGGCAGAAAACCAGGGTACATTCAATATCAATGGGAACATGACAGCAGGAGGCATTATTGATTTTACAGATCGTGACAGCACCGATTTTGTGCCTATCACCCTGCAATACGATAATTCCATTGAATCCGAAGATGTCCGGGATAATCTTCCCTGCCTTCCCAAAGGGTCAGGAAGAACGGTAATCCCCGGCTCTAAATTCAACCAGAATTCAATTCAGTACCTTTAATGATGTTATAACAGCCGGGCTGAGCAGAAGCTCAACCCGGCTGTTATCAGGTGCGCTGTTTAAAGGAAATACAAATGAAAAAGGTAATAACCATAACAAGTATTCTATGTATGATCCTGATCTCATGTGGTAAGGATTCGCCGGAACTGCATTCCAACAAATCCTCAAAGACGCCGACGGGTAGAAGAAAAACCTTGAATAAAAAGAAACGTCAGGTCCGCAAGGTCCATTATACTGATTCAGGAAATTTTGTGGATCATATACAGGATATAAGAAATGCTAAAACTGCTGATGAGCGTGCTGTGAAGATACAGAGGACATGTCTCGTCAAAAAAGAGGATCGTCCTGAGGCAATATCCTATCTAAATGATATATTGGAAAGAAGTACCAGCATTTACGAAAAATGTTCAGCATTAGGAAGCTTGATAGCAATGGGATCAGAAGATGCTTTGGAGCCTGTTAAAAAATTAATTGTATTTAAAGGGAACCCGAGGCTCAATATATGGATAATGAAGGAAATGCGGAAAAAATACGGCCCGGAATACAAAAAGACCATTTTAGACTGGTCGGTATCTGCCCTGAACAGTGAAAACGTCTGCAGTACATATACAGAAGCGGAAATAATAAACGGGCTGTCCAGGTTTGAATCCTGTAATTATCAGGGCAATGATAATTTTCCCGATCCCGAACCTTTCATAAGCCATAAGTATGATAAAATCCGAAATAAAATATACTCTTTAATGGAGCATTTTTATCCAACCGAGAAGATACCGGTCAAATATCTCGCCACATGGATTAATGAGCAGATTAAAAATAAAAAAATGCAAGCACAGGAATTTATCGATATTGCAAAAATGCTCCAATCCAAATCAATACCTCTGAACTCCCTCTCAATCACATTTCCTTCTGAATACGCCCTCCCTGCCCTTAAAAACTCTGATCTTGCCACAAGGCAAGCTGCCCTTATCGGCATTGCAGGAGGATGGAATGCTATTCCTGACCAGACCAAGAGTATTGTATACAAACAAATCGTCATACTGTCTCAGAATGACCCTGTAAAGATTGACGGGGCCTATCCCGTCAGGGAGCAGGCAAAAGAGCTGCTTAAGACGATTAGAAAGCCCTGATATGATCGTTAAAAAAACAAAAAATGGGATATCGTCTGTCATAGCCGTTCTCGAAGAAAACCCCGTACCTTTTTATTATTACATCCTTTCTTTCTGGAGCATCATCCTTCTCAGGATCCTGATCGAAATTTTTACAGATACCGATGCCCAAAAAATAATCACACCCGGTATGGTTATACACTTCAGTCTTTTTTATATATTCCTTGCAATAGCGGGGATAATAATTTTTCACCATACAACCGGAATACCTACCGGTAAAGTATCAAGAGTGATCCTTCCGGGCTTCGCAATTATTCTACTGGGGCCCCTTTTCGACCTGATGATCAGTTGGGGTGCAGGGTTTAATATGTCATACTTAACACCTCGGCTACACGGTAATCTGCTGTACCGTTTTTTTGCATTTGGAGGCCCTTTGGGTAAACACGGAGGCATCACTCCCGGAATGAAAATTGAGGTCGCGGTTATTCTCTTACTTTCATTTGCCTATTTTCGGATAAAAAAAACAGGTATAATCAAAAGCATTGTTACAGCAGTGATCCTGTACTGTATAATATTTGCATGTGCTGTTATGCCGTTTATTGGAAAGGCATTATTAAATGCGTTCAATCTGGAATACAAATACAGTGAAAGATTGTTTATAAACATCTATTTTCTGCTAATACTTATTTCAATTCCATATCTGTTTTTCCTCTTCAATAAAACATTTTTTAAGGAGATCCTCAAGGATATCAGGATCTTCCGCGCTCTTCACTATGAACTGATGTTCGTACTCGGAATTGCAGTAACGGCTATTGTGGCATCTAAAACGATTATTTTCGACACGGACAACATATTTCACTTTATCTTTATCCCTGCAGCGATCCTATTTGCGGGAATAGCTGCTTTGATAACTAATAACATAGAAGATAAAGATATTGACAGAATATCCAATCCGAACAGGCCTTCTGTTACAAAGACAATTCCTCACAAAGACTATGCCTTGATTGCAATCGTCTCAATGCTGCTCTCCTGTATTTATGCCGCAGCGGCAGGTTACATAATGCTTTTTTTTGTTCTCATATTTTCAGGAAATTATTTTCTTTTTTCCATGCCGCCGTTCCGGCTGAAAAGAGTGCCAATATTGTCAAAACTGCTTATTTCAGGAAATTCACTGATGCTTGTTCTCGCGGGTTATTATTATATTCTGAGAGATTTCAGGGATTTCCCTTTTTCAGTCACCCTTTTATTTATTATCGGCATTACCGCCGTAGTAAATTTTATAGACATCAAAGACTATGAAGGTGATAAGAATGCGGGAATTCTCACACTGCCTGTAATCGCGGGGATAAAAAACAGTAAAATGATCATAGGCACGGCTTTTTTCTTGGTCTATGTATCTACCTATTTCGTATTCAAAAACACTTATCTTTTAGCTGGTGCTGCGGGTACAGGATTCGTTCAGTATTTGCTGGTCAACAGAGCCAAATACAATGAAAAACCTGTATTTATTGTATATTTAATCTCATTATTCTCTATTATTATTTATATATTTATATTCTACAGTTAAGGAATAAGATATGAATAATCCAAAAGGTTTCAGTCTGCTCGAGGTCCTTCTTGCCTCCACTATCATCTTCGTGGGCGTTGCAGCAGTGATGTCTATTATGTCTTCAACATTCAGCATAAATCTGGCCACAGAAGAGCAGGCAAAAGTGACAACAGCAATTAATGCTAAATCCGAATGGCTGAGATCATTGTACTTTTGTGACGACCCTGATGATGAGTCTCCGGAAGGGACAGAAAGTGCTCCGCTTCAGGGCACTATCTGCGAAATATTTAATTACGATCCGGGGACCACTTCTTTTATGGCACAGCATACATTTGATGTCGAGGGGCTTACAAATCAAAACGGTGAGCCTGCACAAGGCGTTATTACAGCCTCCGTTCCCGGACCTCTCAATAATGCTCAGGCCCTTACTGAATTTTCCATAAGCATAGACTACTACAGCGAAATCGGCAGCGGAGAGTCATCCGATCAGACAAATACTCACGAAAAAGTCACAATCTGGGTATCTCCTGATAATTAAGAAAGGACACGATATGACAAAAGGCTTTACACTACTCGAACTTATGATCGCTTCAGCGATTTTTGCAATAATTTCCGCAATAGCACTTTCCTTCTCTGTGGCAGCGACAAAACAGACCGAAATCAATACCAGAATGGCCTATGCTCTATCAGGCATTGTCAGGCTTCTTGATACAGTCAAGGAGGAATTAGGACAGTCTTCAGAAGAATATGTCGGATATGAACTGGTTGAAGGCCAGGCTGATGACGGATATCCGGATGGATCTCCGGACTGGGGTCAAGGTGCTCCTGACACAATTTCGATTGTTAGTGACAGCATAACGTTTAGAAAACTAATCAGGTACAATACGGTTAGACAATACCGGATCTGGAGTACACCCATTACATACCAGTTAGGTCTTAATCGCGGGGAAGTAAATAACGGTATTGATGATAACGGGAACGGCTTTGTCGATGAACTTTGCCTGCATAGACAACAGGACGGTAAAACAACTTTTCCTACTACAGAACTGCTATTTGAAAAGCCTTCAGATCTTAAATTTACATCGACAGATAATTATGTAACAATGGAATTGAAATATATGCTTGATAAGGGATACAAGGAATCTATTTCGACTTCTATGGCATTGCATTTTTTCGCACCAGCAGAATAATTGGCTGCACGAAATATATTATCCCAGTTTCATAAAAAAATGTCGATAGACATTGCCTGCTTGTTGGTTCGCAGGAATCTATAAACTCCTTATTTAACAATTAAATCTTTAATCATTTATCTCCTTTTCTATAAAAGAGAAATCCCGCTATTGCCAGGAGGATCAGCAGAGCAACTCCTCCCCCCTTGTTTTCTCCCCTATCAGACCACGCACATCCTGAAGAGCTTTCATCCGTTTTCCTGACCTTTACTGAAACAGAATCAGACGGTGGTGATGAAAGTCCCCGTTCATTTACAGAAACAATCCTGTACCTGTATGAGGTACCGCCTGTCACTTCCGTATCCGCAAACGAATATTCGGATCCCCCGACAGTCCCTGTACACACATACGTGCTCCCCTGTGATGAGCGGTATACCTCGAATACTTCAATATTCTCACCGTCTGACTGCCAAGTCAAGAGAACTGCACCTTCGCCCTGTTCCGCCCATTCAGGAAGATACGCTTTCTCAGATGCATATTCAGCCTTAAGACCGTACGGCCTGTATGGTGAGGGAACACGCAGCTCAAGTGCGGGATCTCCCATAAGGTTGTGTGTGTCCATGACAAGATCGGCATTACCCGAATTCACAGCTGCAAAACGTTCCTTTGCCCTGCGCACAGCATCACCCAGAACGCGCACGTCATCAGTGAATACCGCAGCGAATACTGCATCACCCATGGGCACCTTGTCCTCTATTCCTGCAAACCCGGAAGCCGAGAACACGGCTATGGCACCGCCTGAGGGGTTGAACACGAGACGCTCGGAGAGTGATCTATACTCCTTATGCGGTTCTGTGAAATACCCGTCAAGGCATGTAAGTGTCACAAAGAACGGGTACTGGCCATTGATATTAAAAAGCTCATCAACATTCCACTGGACCAGCACGTCCGAATGTGCAAATACCCTCTCGGTTGCCCAGTTGAATACACCACCGTGACCCAGGTACTCGGTAATCAGATTCCCTTGATTCACACCGTTCACGATATCACGGGTCAGATCGTCTGCCTGAAAATATGCTGAAAGATTAAGCCCGGTATTCCTGAAATACCCGGGCAGTCTTGACGCGATATCAATATTATCCTGTTCGAACCGGCTGTCCGCCGGAATTCCGTCCGCGTCATCAGCAATAAAGAGCGATGTTTCCTCCCACGGCCCCTTAAACGCGGAATTAAGGTATGTATCAGCTTTTGCCGCGTAGTCGAGCACTTCCTGCGGGTTCCCTGCAGGAAGCCTGCCCAGAGCGATATCTGGAACAGCATCATTTCCAGACACACAGGCATACCAGTTATCAGCGGGAACGACACCTGAGAATTCCCCGTATGTATACCTGGCAGGTACCATGCCGGTACGGTCCCGTGCCGCATCACCCAAGAGAAGGGCATATTTTAGTGACGGTGTGCACTGTGCATATCTGTATTCAAGGAACGCCTTGATCGCTTCCGGAGCTGTCCGCCCTGTGCCGAACTGATTGTATACGTCCGTCACATTAACGATTACCGTATCAAGATCCGGATGCAGGGCTGAAAGTTGGGAAGCAGATGCAGCAAAATCTGGGTCCGCAATGATCACATAATCGCACGGACCCATAGCACGAAGGTCCTGTCCCGGAACCGCTGTTATGGACGAAACGCTTCCAAGTGCGAAACGTTCAACTGCGAATACAGTACGTGCCTGCGCGGTGCTGAAGGATATGCTACCTCCACCCACAACCGCATCAATAATCTCAACCGGATCTCCGGTGATGTCTGCACAATATATATCGTCAGAGGAAAACCCCGATATGGTATACTGTCCTGTAGGCAATACCTTGCATTCAAGCCTTCCGCACTGTGCTGTGAACGCGGCTTCAGCTTCGACCTCAATGCGGTCCAGCAGGACAGCGTCCGGTACAGCTCCTGAATCCTGGGGAACATTGAACTGGAGAACGTCGGTCCCGTCACCGGCAAGAATGGTCTGGGAAAAATTAAACTGTTTTGAATATATTGTTTTCCCGTCGAACCACATATCACCCAGAAGTATCCCGTTAATTGACACTGTCACATGGTGGTCAGGATCAACATCCTGTGAACTTGAGTTGCCCGCAACGTAAACAGTGACCGTGCCGGTCCTGCCCGCGCCGTCAACAGCACCGGCAAATACTCCGCCGAGGTCAACTGGAAAATCGACTGTGCCCGCGCTGTACAGGGAATGCCAGTACCAGTGATCAGCACCGGCATCAGAAGGGACTGTGCTTACATAGAGGATATCCTTCTCAATCCGGTACGTGCGAGCAAAACCGTTTCCCGTAAGATCAGATCCTGCAGGCGGAAGGGACACGGCCGAAACCCTTTTCCCCGTACCGGTTTGAAGAATACCGAGACGATATACATTGCGGTCCGTGTACGGATCTTTGTAAGGCTCGGCCATAAATGCAATATACTCGCTCCCCTCAAGGCTGTTGTTTCCGCCGTCAGTGACTTTGATCGGGATCTCGCCTGAGCTGTCATACACTGCTATGCGGTCAGCAGGAAATGCTCCTATGCTGATCCCGGCTGCGACAAACTCATCTGCTGTCACAGCATAGATATTCCTCTCACGTCCTGCCGTACTTATAAGCAGAGTATCATACGCGGAATCAAAAGGCGGCACATTCCCCGGACGGACCGGAGGAAAAACCGCAGGTACAGCATGCTCACGGCCAGGCAAGGGAAATTCTATCCGGATTGTCAAGGACCTGTATATCTCGGTGACACCATCCTCTGTTTGGGCGGATGCACAGCGCAACGCTGTCAGGTCCCGGTTTCCTGAACGGCCTATGCTCACCAGTTTCACAGTTCCTGAAGGAAATGTATTCCCCTGTTCATAATATGCGGGTTCAAATAAACGCGCACCTTCTGCTGCACTTCCTTCGGAAAGAGAGGGAGGATTGGGCTCAGGCATTATGTCCCGAATTGCCAGCGCCTCCTTTGATATCACTGTGCATACCGAACCGGACGGAACATCGAGGAGTGTGCCGGCATACGGAATACGGGGAACTCCGGGTTGCTCGGGATATCCGCAGGAAGGCATGGAAAGGCCTAAAAAACGTTTGCCTTCAATATGCACATCGGAAACCCGCAGGTTCCTGAAGCATACCCTGACCGTCATACTGCTGTCGGTCTCCTTAATCACTTCGAACTGTCCTGCATCAGCGAGTACATGTTCATTCCTGCTAACGCTGTCCTGTCGATATACCATACCGCCTGTACCACCTTCGGTGCACACAGGGCCATGGAACGCTGATTGTCCGCGCGTATCTACATCCTCAAGCATGTACCAGTGTACTGAACCCGGAAGCGCTTCCCGATCGAAAAACTCGTAGGAAACACCTGCGAATGCAGAGTATTTAGAAGGAATAAGACTGCTGTTCACCTTGATGTACGTGCCGTCGGCTTGCCTGCGCAGCACGTTAAACCCGATATTGTCCATCTCAAAGCCTGACACCCATCTGAGCAGTACACCGTCCTGCTTCTGCTCTGCTTCGAACAGTGCGATGGACACAAAGAGCGGATTTATCACCCATGTATTGGATGTAACATCGCTTGTCTGGGCAGGCACCGCTCCTGATGCTACAGTTATTACAGCATCGTTGAAATCCCCGTCAGAAGCTCCTCCAGGTATGTTCACCTGTGCGAGAATATAAATCGATTCACCGGAAGCAAGTGTGCCTGTATCAACTGCACCAGATCCGCCCGTATCAGTGAGAAGAGTATCCCCTGAATCAAAACCATACGGTGTATTGTCAAGGTAGAATACACCCGTACCCCATGCAGCCGCAGTAAGATCGCCGAGATCTGGTGAACCGGCTGTATTCGTGACCGTGTAGCTGTAATAGACCGTGTCTCCCTGATTACCCTCTCCGTACAGTGTATCCGGTCCGGGACCTGGCCCAACAGCCATGCCGTAGTCGTTATCGCTGATCGTAACGGTATGCTCGGTGATCACACCCTGTCCCGCATTTACCGGAGTTCCCATGGTTATGATCACTGTTTCAGGAATCTCGTAGTCACTGTCATCCTTTGTGCTCGTGCGGACTGTGATGTCGGCAGAAAGCTGCCCCGCAGAAATCGTAAGGGGATTACTCCCGACTATCTCGTAATCAGTGTTTACAACTGCCGTTCCCGAAAGTGTATACGGCACAGAAATATCAACACTGCTTGTCTCTGCAGGCTCGAGCCTGCAGGTCACAATAATATCAGCACCTCCCTCTGTGCCGACTGACGTAGCCGCCTCAAATCCCACTTTCGGCCCGACACGCAGCTCTGCATACTCGCTGTACGTATCAAGCTGGGCACCGCTGTCCGTAACCCTGAAGAAGTATGTTGTACCGTTAGCCGCATTGTCCGTGATTGTGATGCAGTATTCAAATTCAGAATACTCGCCTGCCGCACATGTATGTGAGTTGGAATCGTTGTCAGGATCCTCGATCGTTTCACCTGCCGTCCATATGCCTGAAACGGTTAACTGAGGTGATGTGGCTCCATGGTTTACATAATTGCCGGTTGTGTCCATTTCAAACGCCTCTGTTGTTGCAGTTGCAGGCACTGTTGTCCACGGACCTGATGTGCTCGTACTGTATTGAAGCAGGTACTGATACCCGTTTGCAGGCAGTGCTCCCGAATTGGCTGTCTGTATTCTCAGCCTGAGTTTCGTTCCCTTTGTTTCTGATGCCGGAGTGTCCTCCGCCTCGATCCAGGTCGCTCCGCTCTGTGTGTCCTGTGCTCCCACTGTGTAGAATGTTCCCGGCGCACTGATATTATTATACACTGTCTGTATCCATTGGGGAGTACGTACTGCGTGGGAAATCCTCACCTCATCAATACCGCCGTCAAAGTAACGTCCGTTCCCAGGATCGCGCAGGCCGAACCGCACCGGTTCAGTGTTGGTGTCCATTGTTACCGTACCGCCCATATAATAGTTCCCGGCTTCAGTCCCGTCAAGATAGAAACGGATGTACTCCCCGTCGAACGTCATGACAGCGTAGTGCCACTGGTTCGCTGAAATGGCCACAGTCGGAGTGGCATTCCAGCCGCCGCTGCTGTAGACGCCTGCTGAACCTGTGTACTGACCGCCGTTGTAATCGAATATCATCATGTAGGTGCCGGCTTTTGAGAAATAGTAGTTCATTTTTGCGTTATTCTGTGCAACATCGCTCCTGATCCATGCCTCAACGGTCACGATGTCATCATTGTCAAGGCTTCCGTTATGAGGTATTGTAACCGCATCATCAATGCCGTCAAAACGATCCGCACCGCCCATGATCTTTACCGAATCCCATGCACTGATGTCTGACGCGGGATCAACCGTTGACTGGGCTGTGCCGTTAAAACCTGTTGGTGCACCGTGGTTGCTTCTCCATGTGGAGTCGAGATGCCCATATATTCCGTTTGCCGGGCTCTCCTGAAGATGCTGCACCATATAAAACGAATCTTCCCATGTACCTGAAGGCTGCCACTGGTCCGGACAGGAGGCGTTCCCATAATACATGTAGAGAATTGTGTCGTTCGCAGAGGAAAGCGCGGCCACATTCACCCATGCCACCAGGTCTCCGTCCGAGGAGTTGTACTCCTCGATCTCATGCGGCAGCTTTGTCATACCGTCCGCTTTAGTGAAGAGTATATCACCACCGTTGCTCTGCGCAACACCGGACTGAAAATCCGTATCATCTTCTATATTGATCATTACAGGAAAATATGTCTGGTCAGCAGGGACCTGCGACGCATTGACGGTAATGATCTTCCGAAATCCCCATGCTGGATCGTACCACCAGCCCCCCTCGTCCCCGTCGTCATTGCGCCACCGGTAATGTGTCTGCACAACGTTCTGAGTGTTGCTCAACGTAGCTGTCCCGAGGCTTTGCGGGGTTCCTGTTGCAGTTATCCCTTCCTCACATTCAAGATCTATAGCAACAGCAATGCCTGCGCCTGTCGTATTATTGATTGTAGCGGGTGGTGCATTAGCAATATCAAATACAACATGCAGATACCGTTTCACTATGCCGACCTGCATAGTGCCGCTTACCTGGGTCTTTCCGGGTGTGGGCGTAGCCGACCCGAACAGCACTGCACCACCGTTATGATAATCCGGATCCGAATCCTCATACAGGCGGATCGTAGCCACATCAGCAACAGCACCCGTTCCCTCGAGCGTAATGAATACGTCCGAAAGTACAGCACTTCCCTTGCTTATTACAAGGCCAAACGTGCCCATCCACTGGTCTGTTTCTCCAGGTGAAACAGATAGGTTGCCTGTGTCCGTAGTGGTCTTCTCAGCAGTGAGTGTAAGGTCGGACAGAATAAGTTCCGGGTACTTATCATAATCCTCAGGATCTTGAAGCGGTGTTCCTGCGTCAGTGATGCGGAAATAGTAGGTGGCATTCTTTTTCGCGTTATTTGTAGCCTCAAAACAGTACTCGACGTTCGTGTGCGAATTTCCTCCCAGGCTGATGTCAGGTGTTATATTACTCGGATCCTCAATGCAATTGCCGTCAACCCATCCCCCTGCACCTGTAACCTGATCGGTTGTGCTTTCATTCGGTATATACCCGTTTGTAAGTGTCATCTGGAAATCTTCAGCAGGAGTGCCACTCCATGCAGGCACTGCAGACCAGGGACCGGACGTACTCTCTGCATACTCGAGCTGGTACTGATACGCACCGGAATTAGCAATGCCTGTGTTGCTAATTCCTAAACGGAGGCGAATATTCTCTCCCTGCTGAAGCCCGCTGTGTGGTGTATCTTCATCCCTTTTCCATGTTGCAGCAGTTTCACTTCCGTCATCATTGCGCCAGCGGTAGTGGTCCTGTACAACATTTGCTGCTGCAAAAACTGCAGGCGGAATACCGGAATATAAAAAACACATCAATAGTACCAGGGAGCTAATTCGGGAATTCATACTGTTTTTCCTTTAAATAGATACAAACCTGCTGCAGCCGCGGAAGAAAACATGCATATGTACGGAAAGAAATCACCGTGTGCGGTATAAAAGCTCATACTGTCGCGCAGAGCTATATTTCCGGATACACATGTTTTTTTATTGATCTCTGTTGCCCTTCTGATCCTGCCGGAAGCCGAAATAAACCCGGAAATACCGGCATTCGAGGCTACAACAGTATCTCTCCGGTTTTCAACGGACCTGAATATATTCATAACAAAATGCCACCTGTAGTGTATGCTGCCTGGCAGCCAGACATCATTACTCATATTGATTAGGAACCTTGCTCCCTGCTCTGTGAATTCTCGTGAAAGAGAGGGGTATATATTATCGTTGCACACAGTTACTCCCGCTTTGCCCGCAGGTGTGTTTAAAACATCGGTTTCACTGCCCGCGACAAAATTCATATCAGCTTGACGTACGGATAAACCGAAAAGAGGTTTTTCCGCGAGTATAAGAAGGTTAATCTTTGAAGATATCCCGCTTACCATTCCGTCAGGGCGTACGCATAACGCACTGTTGTAATACCGGCCCGTTTCGTCCGGAACATGTATAGGACAGCCGATAATATGAAAAGGGCCTGACCGGGCTGTTTTCATGAGAGCAGCTTCTATAAGATCGTCTCCTTCTGTTACAGGCCAGGGTATGGCCGTTTCCGGCCATACGATAATATCAGGATCCTGTTCTGCGGCTTCTTCTGCAAGATGTATGTAGGTTTTTGCAAGATGTTCCCCGCTCGATTCATCCCATTTTTCCAGCCTTCCCATATTAGCCTGCAGCACTGCTCCTTTTAAACTGCAATCGGGCTCTTTTTCAAACGCTGAAAGGGCAATTTCCCCGTATACTGCAATCAGAGCCAGTATTGTAAAACCGGGTATTGCATAATATGCCTTTCTTCCCCTTACAGCTTCAAACACGGATGTATTAAAAAACACCATACAGAACGATATGCTGTATACAGATGAGACTGAAGCTATCTGAATAATCCGCAGACTGCTCCACTGTGAATGCCCTGCTACAAACAGTACCCATGGCAGGCCTTTAAAAGCTGCACCCAGTATATATTCAAGCGAAACCCATACACATGAAAACAGAGCGGCACAAATCAACGCCTTGCAGACAGATGATGTGGGTTGTAGCCTGCGGTAAAGAAAGGCTGAAACAGCTCCGAATGTACCGAAATAAAATGCAAGAATACATACCAGCACAATATAGAACAGAAAGGCTGTAATAACAGATCCTCCCATACTGACAGTACTTAAAGGCACGTAAAACATGTAAAGGATACCTGCAGCTGCCCCTGCAGCAATACCCCTCAAAAAAGCCGAAGATTCGCGACATCCGGTAACTACAAATAAAAGCGGTATAAAGGAGACCCATGCCGTATAGGAGAGCCATGGGGAAAACGACGGAAGCACAGTAAAAATACCTGCAATAATCGATTTAAAGACTATGTTTCGATGGCTGGTATTTTTTTCCATTTCTGTATTCTGCATCTAATCTATTCTCTATTTAACCTTAACAAATCACAATGTAACACAACTATCATCTATATTATTACATATATATCATAAAATATCAATAAAAAATCAATAAAAATTTCTATATATAATGCAAAACATTAACATAAAACATTTAGATATTGTGCAAATTGTATGCCAATAAATGCCTTTGAATCGGCGGCCTATTATAATTATGAGATACTACCCGGATTTCCCATAGAAAAGCTCTGGTTCTACAATAAAATAAATTGAAATTCCGAAGGTAACCTTCATATTTCCCGAACATATATATGCTTAAATAGTGTATAGTGCTCAAATATTGACATATAATCATATCTATCTTCCGAATAATTTCTGTTTCAGATATTTTTTTATTGCAACATTCAGGTGATATGTATAATATATTATACTGTTCAATATAATGCATCTGATGTATTATATACAACTACTTATTACCAGGATAATAAATGGCAGAATGGACAGCAACTGATTCCGAAGAACTGATGGATATCCTTACTATGTATTATCCTTCCGGCCCGTTCAGAATGGGGATCGACAATGATATCCTGTACATAGTGCCGGCAGAACTATCAATGGATGAAAACATCAAGATACTGGAGGAGAATATCGGCATTGATGAGATCCCCGCCTATCTGGGGGTCCTCGGCCAGCCGGAGAAGATATTCGTGTGGGTTGATGAACAGACATCTGAATTTCAGGCCGAAGAAGAGGATGCATTGGAAATCGAGATCGGGAAAAACGAGGAAAAGGAAAATGATACCGCGGAACAGGGCGGACAGCCCATGGAATTCACGATCGAAAAGCCGGACCTTGAGGAGGATATTGCGTTCCTTACGCAGGAAATAAAAAAGGTGAAAAGCGAAAATGTTGAGCTCGACTCGGAGGTGGTCAAGCTGAGCACTCTGATAAAATCGCTTGACATCTCACTGGCCGAACTGTTCAAAAAGGCAGGCGGTGACCTGCATACCCTTCCCTCGCAAACGGATGTACGGCTTCAGACGGTGATCGAATTTCTTAAATCTAAAATATAGTTATTAGTAAGTAGTAAGTAGTAATTAGTTAAAAGTTAAGAGTTACAAGTTAAAAGTTACAAGTTACACAGAAAAACGCAGGCTAAAGCCTGCGTTTTTCTGCCGTTTCGCCGGGCGGACAGAATCACCCCGAGCAGCCGCTTCACACTCTCGGGGCCGTAGGCAGGATATTTTTGCAGAAGACCCCGTCCTTGATAATAGCCTTTATACAAGTCTCAGGATCCTGTAAACAACCGATATCTTCAAGCGGATCACCATCAACAACAAGAAGGTCGGCTCGGGCCCCTTGTGCAACAACACCTGTTGTGCCTGACTCGTTAAAGAGTTCCGCAGCAGTGCATGTTGCTGACCGGATAATATCGATCGGTTTTTGTATTTCTGCCCGCAAAGCAAACTCATCGAGCTGATACTTATGCATCTTACCCAGCAGATCAGTGCCATACACTATCTTCACGCCGGCCTTACAGGCAAAAGCCAGGGCTTTGCTCCCCCCTTCTGAAACTTCATCGAGCTTTCTTTTCAATTCAGGAGGGAACCCCGCTTCGATCCCTTCCCGTGTCATAGATTCATAGGTAACAAGTGTCGGAACCATGTAGGCATTATGTTTCACAAAGAGTTCCACGCTGCTCTCATCAATCAGATTGCAGTGCTCCAGTGACCTGACGCCACATTCCAGAGCACGGTGTACAGCCCTGTTCGTATACGCATGTCCCATACAATAGAGTCCTGCCATTCCCGCTTCTTCCACTGCTGCACGGATCTCTTCTTCAGAAAACTGCGTATTTGAGATCCGATCAGTTGGCGAAGCTGCCCCCCCGGATAACATCAGTTTGATATGGGTAGCCCCTTTACGGATCTCTTCACGGCAAGCCTGGCGCACTTCTGAAACGCCATCGCAAATATGACCCAGGCTGACACTGTAGTTTAACCCTTCGACAATCTGTTCGCCGCGGCCCCGAAGATCGCCGTGTCCCCCTGTTTGTGAAAGGGCATGTCCGCAAAAAAGGATCCGAGGCCCATTGATATAGCCTTCATTCACAGCCCTGGCCAGACCGTAATCCGCACCGCCACCATCCCTTACAGTTGTAAATCCCCGCATAAGCATGCCCTCTAAAATCTCAGCAGCCCGTGCAGTCGTATAGGAAGGAGAACTTCGCATCACTTCGGAAAGATCAGGTGTCCAGGCTGTAACATGGACATGCGCATCACACAGCCCCGGCATCACGGTCTTGCCCATTACGTCAATGACTTCCCCGTATTCCGGGGTCAATGCTCTGTCATGAACAGGCTCAACCTTTTCAATCTGATTTCCACTGATAACGACACGATGATCAGGTAAATGCTTGCCGCTGACTACATCCAGAACAACGGCATTGTTCAATGTAACTGATTTTTCAGCCATAATAATCATACCGCGGCTTTCAGCCGCAAATAAAAAGTTTGTACCTTTAACAAATATGGTGCATTTTTCGTCAAATATCCTTATATATACGGCGCCGCGCTATAATCATTACAACAATACGCGCAAAACACCTTGCGGAACATGCTACACATCTCTTTACTTTTCAAATTGTTATACATACGCTCGGTAAATAATATAAAAGTTTTTTGTCGTTTCCAACGACAAAAAACTTAATATTCCATCCCTTCCCGCACAATGCCCTCGATATCCTCGGGCTTGATCCGTTTCTGCTCCATGCTGTCCCTGTACCGTATGGTCACGCTCTGGTCATCCAGGGTATCCGAGTCGACCGTGATGCAGTATGGGGTTCCTATTTCGTCCTGTCTCCTGTACCTTCGCCCTATGGACGATTTCTCGTCATACAGGCAGTTGAATTTCTTTTTCAGCCGGTCATAGATCGAACGCGCAATTTCAGGCATCCCGTCCCTTTTCACCAGGGGCAATACAGCGGCCTTCACAGGCGCCAGCCTCGGATGGAACTTGAGCACGGTCCTCTCCTCCTCCTTCCCTCCTGCAGTGGGAGCGGTCTCAATGCAATACGCCTCGCAGAGAAAAGCGAGAACGCTTCTGTCGATCCCTGCAGACGGTTCGATCACATACGGCACGATCCGTTCCTTCCTCTCCTCGTCAAAATAGGTAAGGTCCGTTGTTTTGCCGCTCTGATCAATGTGCTGCGAAAGATCGTAATCGGTTCTGTTTGCAACGCCCTCAAGCTCTGAAAATCCGAAAGGAAAATTATATTCGATATCAACGCACGAAAGAGCGTAATGCGCAAGCTCATCCTCAGCGTGTTCCCTGAGGCGGAGATTCTCATCTGAAAGGCCGAGACGTTTATACCAGCCGAACCGTTCATCCCTCCAGAACTCGAACCATTTTTCACTCTCTTCAGAATGCACAAAATATTCAAGCTCCATCTGGCTGAACTCAACGGTCCGGAAAATAAAATTACGGGGTGTTATCTCGTTCCTGAACGATTTCCCGGTCTGGGCTATGCCGAACGGAAGCTTCTGCCTGCTTGCCGCCTGTACCGTGCCGAAATCGGCAAAAATACCCTGTGCTGTCTCCGGCCTGAGGAATGTTTCTGCGGATTCGTCCTCAACAGGCCCTATGTGGGTCCTGAGCATGAGATTGAACTGCCGTGCCCGGGTAAGTTCGCCTCCGCATTCGGGGCACTCCTCGTTTTCAATGTCATCAGCCCTGAACCGCCTCTTGCATTCTCTGCAGTCGACCAGGGGATCGGTAAACCCCTTCACATGGCCTGAAGCGACCCAAACCTCCCTGTTCATCAGGATGCTTGAATCCAGCCCCACAACATCGTCACGCCATGTAACAGTAGACTCCCACCACGCCTCCTGTACATTCCGTTTCAGTTCAACCCCGAACGGGCCGTAGTCCCAGCATCCCTTAAGTCCTCCGTAAATCTCGGAACTCTGGAATATAAAGCCCCTCCTCTTGCACAGAGAGGTGATCTCTTTCATTGTATCATCTTTCTCAGAACCCATCGATTTCTCCTGATATTCTTTGGCTGGTTATATAAAGGCGGTCTATTATACATTATTCATACTGAAAGTCAAACATAATTTAACCACAAAGACACGAAGGCACTAAGAAAAGGGTTATAGTTATTAAACAGAACAGGAACCACAAAGACACGAAGGCACAAATAAAAGTTAAGAGTTACAAGTTACAAGTTAAAAGACAAGACAGAGATAAAACCACAAAGACACGAAGACACGAAGAAAAGTTAAGAGTTACAAGTTAAAAGACAAGGACAAAAAAGATTAGACAGGATCACAGGATCGACAGGATACATAAGAAACAAGAGAAGAAGAAGAAGAAGGACAGGATCACCCCGACACAGAAGGCTGGCCGGGGCCGTAGGCAGGATCGACAGGATTAGAAGAAGAAGTGTTTAGTATTTAGTAAATTAGTAATTGGTCTTTTTACTTCTAACTTCTAACTACTTACTAATTACTGCTTGCTAATAACTATATTTTTCGTGACTTTGTGTCTTCGTGGTAATATTTTTTTATTTTTCTTGATTTTTATGGTTTTCAGGTATAATCAGTTCACGATATGATTATATCGAATAATCCTCATATGCTAATCAAAAATCCCTTATGAAAGCAATTTGTGCCCTTGAAGACGGTACTGTATTCAGGGGTGTTTCCTTCGGCGCCCCGGGGGAAAGGACAGGAGAAGCTGTTTTCAATACCAGCATGACCGGATACCAGGAGATCCTGACAGATCCCTCATATACAGAACAGATTGTGACTATGACATATCCCCTGATCGGGAACTACGGCATCAATGAAGAGGATATTGAATCGTCCCGCATCCGGGTATTCGGCTTTATAGTCAAGGAAGCATGTAAATACCCCTCAAACTTCAGATCTTCCATGTCTCTGGGAGAATACTTGAAAAAAGAAGGAATTATCGGGATCGAAGGGATAGATACCCGGGCTTTTACCAGACACATCCGTACTGCCGGGGCAATGAAAGCATGTATTTCCACTGAAGATACTGATGAGGATTCCCTTATCAAAAAGGCACAGGAATATCCCGGTCTTGTTGGAAGGGACATTGTATCATCTGTCACCTGTGAAACAACATACTCCTGGAGTAAAACTGACAATACAAAACCGTATAGAGTGGCCGCATTCGACTTTGGAATAAAATGGAACATTCTGAGGCTTCTTGAAGACCGGGGCTGTGATATTACTGTATTCCCTTCGTCAGCATCAGCTGAAGATGCAGCATCCATCAATCCTGACGGTATTTTCCTTTCAAACGGCCCGGGCGACCCTGCTGCTGTGTCATACGTGTCTCCCGTTATAAAACAACTTGCTGAAACGTTTCCGACCTTCGGAATATGTCTCGGCCATCAGCTTATCGCCCTTGCGTTCGGAGGAACAACATACAAGCTTAAATTCGGGCACAGGGGAGGAAATCAGCCTGTTATTGACCATGCAACAGGAAAAATCGATATCACGTCCCAGAATCACGGTTTCTGCGTTGATCCAGATTCCCTTAAAGGGACAGGGCTTTCTGTTACCCATACAAACTGCAATGATGATACTGTAGAAGGGCTTGAGCATGAATCCCTCCCTGTGTTTTCGGTGCAGTACCATCCTGAAAGCTCCCCAGGGCCCCATGACGCACAGTATCTGTTTGACAGGTTTATTGATAAAATGAAACCACGAAGGCACAAAGACACTAAGTTAAATAAAGTTACAAAAAAAGTTAAAAGAAAAAGGAAGCATGAAGACACTAAGGCACAAATAAAAGTTAAGAGTTACAAGTTAAAAGACAAGAACAAAAAAGATTAGACAGGATCACCCCGAGCAGTACTACGTACTCTGCGGGGCCGTAGGCAGGATCGACAGGATAAGTAAAAATACAAGGCAAGAAATGAATATCGAACAAGGATTAACGATTTTAGATTTGCGATTTCGCAGGCTAAAGCCTGCGGCTACCCCATACCCCCTAATACATAATCCCTTTTCCCCTCAGTGTTCTCTGTGTCTCTGTGGCGGATTAAAATGATTGCGGTTATAGATTACGGCATGGGCAACCTCCAGAGCGTTGTCGGAGGATTGGAAAAAGCGGGTGCCCAAATTCAAACCGCCGTTTCAGGGGATGATATTAAAAATGCTGAAGCGATTGTCCTTCCCGGGGTAGGTGCATTTGAATCGGGCATGTCCAATCTGAGGGATAAAGGGATTATAGAACCTTTAAAAGAAATAATTTCTGAGGGGATCCCCTTTCTCGGTATCTGCCTTGGCATGCAGCTGTTATTTACAGAAAGCGAAGAACATGGAACGCATAAAGGTCTTAATATTATTCCTGGAAAGGTAATACGCTTTACAGATACTGATCTGAAAATCCCCCATATGGGGTGGAATCAGGTTGACTTTGCTAAGCCATCAACCCTTTGCGAAGGTATAAAAGAATCCCCCCATTATTACTTTGTACATTCATTCTACTGCGTGCCCGATAATGAGGACCATGTTCTCGGCAGAACAGAATACGGAGTTCCTTTCTGCTCTGCAGTGGAAAAGGATAATGTTTTCGGTACTCAGTTCCATCCGGAAAAATCTCAGAAGACAGGACTCACACTATTAAGGAACTTTGTTGATATTGTGGAAAATAGAACCACGAAGACACAAAGACACTAAGTAAAAGTATAGTTAAAAGACAGAGCTAGAACCACCAAGACACTAAGGCACTAAGAAAAGTTAAGAGTTACAAGTTAAAAGACAAGAACAAAAAAGATTAGACAGGATCACAGGATTTACAGGATACATAAGAAACAAGAAAAGAAGAAGGACAGGATCACAGGATTTACAGGATACATAAGAAACAAGAAAAGAAGAAGGACAGGATCACAGGATTTACAG
>Ga0272441_10000772_pt1 | contig 70878 bp, 57 predicted proteins | sample SSMProp6N_FD_193582 | JGI IMG/M metagenome (GOLD analysis project Ga0272441, IMG submission 193582) | Marine sediment archaeal communities from Little Sippewissett salt marsh, Falmouth, MA, United States - SSM-Prop-6N | ecosystem: Environmental > Aquatic > Marine > Wetlands > Sediment ...
TCAAATAGGACAAGGCTAGAAAAAGTAGCCTGTCCCCTTTTTTATGTTTGTCCCCTTTTTTACACGGCTGTTGGTGTCTTCGTTACGCTCTTGGTTCAACTGCATTGGTTATAGGTGCTTGGTGGGGACGCTTTCCTTAAGGCATTATCAAAGCTGGGAAAACGTCCCCAGACACGGCTGTTGGTGTCTTCGTTACGCTCTTGGTTCAACTGCATTGGTTATAGGTGTCTTCCAACTGCTACGGCTATTTTTTTCAGGTCCTTCATGAGACGGTCGAAATTATCCGGCAGTAATGATTGCGCGCCGTCGGAGAGCGCCTCTTCCGGATTCGTATGCACCTCTATTAGCAGGCCGTCCGCCCCTGCCGCTATCGCCGCCTTCGCGCATGGCCCGACCAGCCCCCATTTTCCGGTCGCATGGCTGGGATCCACGATCACGGGTAGATGGCTCAGGCCTTTTATGACCGGAACGGCGCTTATATCCAGGGTAAAACGCGTATGGCCCTCAAATGTCCTTATGCCCCGTTCGCATAGGATCACGTTAAAATTGCCTTCCGACAATATATATTCGGCCGACATCAAAAGCTCCTTTATGGTGGAGGAGATACCCCTTTTAAGAAGCACCGGTTTTTTTGACTGCCCTACCTCCTTAAGCAGATTGAAATTCTGCATATTGCGCGCGCCTATCTGTATAATATCCGCGTATTTCTCGACAAGCGGCATATCCCTTGTATCCATAAGCTCGGTCACGACCGGAAGGCCCGTCTTCTCGCTTGTATGTTTCAAAATCTTCAGGCCCTCCTCCCCGAGCCCCTGAAAGGAATAAGGCGAAGTCCTGGGCTTAAACGCGCCGCCGCGCAGTATGTCTGCGCCCGATTTTTTAACGCCCTCGGCTATCTTTAAAAGCAGGTCCTTCCCTTCAACGGAACACGGCCCCGCCATAATGACGACTTTTTCCCCGCCAACCTTGAGGCCGCCTCCGATATCGATTACGCTGTCTTCTCTTTTAAATTCCCTGGAGACAAGTTTATACGGCTTTAATATAGGCAGGACCCTTTCCACGCCCGGATAGACCTCGAGCGGCTGGACCCTCAAGACATCCTCCTCGCCTATAACGCCTATAATCGTGCGCTCTATCCCTGTTGAGACCATAGGTTTCAGGCCCAGCTTCTTGACCTTTTCAACAATGTGGTCTATTTCTTTCTGGCTCGCCTTGGGTTTAAGGACTATTATCATCTAAGACCTCCGTATTTATGGGCATCCGGGCCTTACGGCTAGAGGGCGCCCCCCTTAAGAGGGACGCAGCGCCTCTTCCAGGACATGGATAAAACGCTGGTTTTCGGGCATAGTCCCGACGGTAACACGAATGTAGTTAGCCAGGCCATACGCCTCCATAGACCGGATTATCACGCCCTTCTTAAGCATCCTCTCAAAAACACCCTTCGCTTTTTCTTTTACGTTTATGAGTATAAAATTGGCGTCGCTTTCCACGTAATCAAGGCCCATCGACCCGAGTGCGCGGTACAAAAAATCCTTGCCTTCGTTGACGACGAGCCTGCTGGCGTCTATATGCTCCTGATCCTCGATGCTGGCTATCGCCGCCGCCTGCGCGAGGGAATTCACGTTAAAAGGCTGCCTTACGCGGTTCATAATCTCCACGGCCTCTTTCTCGGCTATACCGTAGCCGATCCTCAATCCGCTCAACCCGTGCGTCTTGGAAAAGGTCCGCAGCACGATTATATTCTTCCTTCCTATATATCTTACGGTATCGGGAAAATCCGACCTTTGCACGAACTCATTATACGCCTCGTCAAATACCGCTATAACGTCTCTCGGCAGTTTCTCGAGAAATCCTTCGACCTCGCCTTCCCCCACGCTTCTGCCGGTGGGGTTGTTGGGGTTGTCTATAAATATCACCTTTGTCTTTTTCGTGATCGCGTTTCTTATCCCGCTCAAATCCGATTTAAAGTCGGCCAACGGGACCTCTACGCGCTCGGCCTCACAAACCCGACATGTTATACCATACATCAAAAAGGAAGGTCTGCTTATGATGACCTCCTCACCCTTATTCACGAAGGCCTTCAATATAAGCTCTATGATCTCGTTCGAGCCGTTGCCTATAATCAGATTGCCGGGCGAAACATTAAGCCGCGCGCTCAAGGCCTTTTTGAGATAATAGCAGCCGCTGTCCGGATATCGATTGACCTCCGAGGCCGCCTTCTTTATGGCCTTGACCGCCTTTTCCGAAGGGCCCAGGGGGTTTTCGTTGGAGGCCAACTTTATTATGCCGGGCATATTCAGTTCGCGCTTGAGCTCCTCAATGGGTTTACCCGGCTCATAAGGCGTAATATCCAGTATGTCTTTCCTGGCCAAATTTTTAATCATAATAACCTCTTGTGGGGCGAAAAAAGGGGACAGGCTACTTTTTCAAATAGGACAAGGCTGGAAAAAGTAGCCTGTCCCCTTTTTTATGCGCTGGGAAAACGTCCCCAGTCACGGCTTTTGGTGTCTTCGTTACGCTATTGGTTGAACTGCCTGCTTGTCATGGGGACGCTTTCCTTAAGGCATTGTCAATGCTGGGAAAACGTCCCCAGTCACGGCTTTTGGTGTCTTCGTTACGCTATTGGTTGAACTGCCTTGTCTGTGGTGTTGTCTTAAGTTGACTTCGGGTAAGAGCCGAGCACCTTTAAAAGCAGGCACTTCTTCTTCAAGGCCGCCAGCGCCTTTTTGACGTTTTTCTCGTCGCGATGGCCTTCCATATCAACGAAGAAATAATATTTCCAGGCCTTTTTCTTCGACGGCCTCGACTCTATCTTTGTCAGGTTTATCCTGTTTTTCTTAAACGGCGCGAGTATATCGTGCAGGGCGCCCGCCCTGTCTTTCATAGTGAACATAACGGATGTCTTGTCGCGCCTTGTGGGGTTGACCTCATGCTTTCCTATTACCAAAAAACGCGTTATGTTATGCGGCGAATCCTGGATCGAACGCGCCAATATCTTCAGCCTGCCTCCGTATATCTCGGCCGCCAGCTTGCTGGTAATAGCGGCGCTCTTTTTACCGGATAAGGCGTACACGGCCGCGGCCGTCGTACTGGATACCGGAGTCAGTGTGGCCCGTGGCAGATTGGCCTCTAACCAGAGCCGGCATTGGGCAAAGACCTGTTCATGCGAATATACGGTCTTTATAGAGGAAAGTTTCTTCGCCCTGCTTATCAGATGATGCTCTATAGGCAGATATACCTCGGAGCATATTTTAAGCTCGGAGTCAACGAATATGTCGAGTGTGTAGTTTACCGCGCCTTCGGTGGAATTCTCTATAGGCACCACGCCGTAATCGGCCCTGCCGCGCTCTACCTCTGTAAAGACCTCGCCTATCCCAGCGCATTCGACGTAATCAACGGAAGCCCCGAATTTTTTAAGGGCCGCGATATGCGTAAAAGTCGCCCTGGGTCCGAAATAGGCTATATTCAGCGCCGTCTGAACTGATCTGGAGGCCGACATAATTTCTCTATACACCGCCTTGATAGATCTCTCGGACAGGGGCCCTTTGTTTCTGTGTATCACCTTTTTATATACCTCTTCCTCCCTGTCCGGGGCGTATACGTTCGCGCCCTTTTTTGACTTGGTCCTGCCTATAGACAGGCTTAATCTTGCCCTTTCCTCGAGCAGGTTTAATATGTGTCCGTCTATTATGTCTATTTTTTTGCGCAACTTCGCTATCTTCATGGTCGTCTCCGGTTTGTATTTGTTCAGCGAAAAAAGGGGACAGGCTACTTTTTCATATAGGACAAGGCTAGAAAAAGTAGCCTGTCCCCTTTTTTTATCCCCTTTTACATGTCGCTACACTTTTGGTTCAACTGCGTTTTGCTCTTGGTGTTCGGTAAGGACGGGGAGGTCCTTCAGGGTATTCAGCCCGAAATGTTCCAGGAACAGCCGTGTCGTCCCGTAAAGCATAGGCCTGCCCGGTGCTTCTTTTCTGCCGGTGATCCTCGCAAGTCCTCGCTCGAGCAGGGTCCCCAGGGCCCCCTCCACATTAACTCCCCTTATCGCCTCCACCTCGCTCCTTGTAACCGGCTGCCTATATGCCACTATCGAAAGCGTCTCCAGCGCTGCCCTTGAAAGCCTTGACCTCTGCCCCTTAAACCACTTCTTAAGGACCGGCGCCAGCTCGGAAGAGGTGGTGATCCTCCAGCCGCCGGCTATCTCCATTATCCTAATGCCCCTGTCTTCGGCGACGCAATCCGCCTTCAACTCCTCAAGGACGTCCCTCACCATACGCTCCTCCCGTATACCGAAGGCCTCCGCAATCTGCGACGACGATATGGGGGACGAGCTTACAAATAATAACGCCTCCAACGTCTTTTTTAACTTGGCTTTTTTCATATCAATTCCCAGCGGGTTTAATCATTTCCGGGTTTCTTATTATCTCGATATCCTCGAACGGGCCCTTCTGAATAACGACGATCTCTTTAAGCCTTATAAGCTCGAGGACCGCCAAAAATGTCGCTATAATCTCTAACTTGCTCTTCGCCTGCCTGAATAGCCTGCTGAAATAAATCTTCGGCTCTTCGACCAGCATATGGAATATACTGTGTATCTTCTCCCCTACCGTAAACTTTTCCTTGACCACTTTATGAAACGTCTCTTTCGGGATATCCTTGAGTATCTTGGAAAACGCCGTCAGCAGGTCAAATATGCTCGCCTCGAAAAACGGGTTCTCATCGGTGTCTAATTCAGGCGCTTCCTGTGTCTTCCTGCTGTACAGAACGCTTGCCTTTGCCTCTTTCTCCGCCAGCTGGTCAGCGGCCTCCTTGAACTTTCTATATTCAAGCAGTCTCTTGACGAGCTCGGCGCGCGGGTCCTCTTCCGCCGCCTCTTCCGGAGGCGTCTCATCCGGCGGCAGGAGCATCTTGGATTTTATCTGCATCAATGTCGCGGCCATCACTATAAACTCCCCCGCAATATCAAGGTCCAAAAGCTCCATCATCTTCAGATATTCCAGATACTGGTCCGTTATCTTGGCGATAGGTATGTCGTATATATCAAGCTCTTCTTTTTTTATAAGATAGAGCAGGAGATCCAGCGGACCTTCGAATATTTCAAGTTTAACTTTGTACGCCATAATCGTGATAAATATGAAGCGCGTCTTTTACCTGCCTGATCGTCTCTCCGGAGATATCAAGCGTTTTTTTAAGACACCTGCGCCACGGGCCTATGACCCTTTCCTCCTCTTTTTCCCTCAGCCATTTTTTCTTTTCCCTGATAGGGCGTAGATGCTCTATTAAGATTTCGGCCATCTCTTTTTTGCATTCGGTGCATCCCCTGCCGGCGTCCTTGCACAGGCGCTTCGTCTTCCTCGCCGTCTCCGGAGGCGCGAAGACCTTATAGTATGAAAATACGTTGCATTGGTCGGGATGCCCTTTGTCCTTTAATTTTACCCTCTTGGGGTCGGTTATCATTGTCTGTACCTTTTTTCGTATAACGTCCGGATTTTCTCCTATCGCGATATAATTATCGTAACTCTTCGACATCTTTCTGTTGTCCAGCCCCAAAAGCTTTGGCGTTTCCGTCAAAAGCGCCTCCGGTTCGGGAAATATCGCGGCGCCGTATAAACCGTGAAAACGCCTTACGATCTCCCGGGCCAACTCAAGGTGCGGCAGCTGATCGGCGCCCACCGGGACAAGATTGGCTTTATAAAGCGCGATGTCAGCCGCCTGTAAGACCGGATATCCCAAAAACGCGTAGGTGGTAAGCATCCGCCCTTTCATCTCTCTCAATTGTTCTTTATATGTGGGGTTTCGCTCGAGCCAGCCCAAAGGCACAAATAAAGAAAACGCCATCGTCAATTCCAGGTGATGGGGCACGGCCGACTGCACGAACAAGGTACTTTTCTCGGGGTCTATTCCGCAGCTGAGCCAGTCGACCAGCATCTCAAGTGTGTATTTCTTTATCGATCCGGGGTCTTCGTAATCGCTCATAAGCGCGTGCCAATCGGCGATCATAAAAAGGCACTCGTATTCTTCCTGCAGGCGGACCCAATTTTTCAGGGCGCCCGCGAGATGCCCGATATGCAGCGGCCCTGTAGGCCGCATTCCGCTAAGCACTCTTTTCTTCGCCATCTACCCCTTCCTTCTTCGGCCTTCCGCGCGAGGCGCGTCTCGAGCGCGGGCGCGGCCTTACTTCCCCAGCCTTCTGGCTATCTTCTGGATCTCAAACGCCTCGATGATATCGCCTTCTTTTATATCGCCGTGATTCGCGAGTACTATGCCGCACTCAAAACCTTCAGCGGCCTCCTTGAGGTCGTTCTTAAACCTCTTTAAGGACGATATCCGGCCTTCGTATATTATCTTGCCGCCCCTTATAAGCTTGACAATCGCGTTCCTCGGTATTTTTCCCTTTACAACGTAACTGCCGGCCACGGTGCCGATCTTTGATGTCGTGAATATCTTGCGTACCTGCGCCCTGCCCAGAGACACTTCTTTTATAATCGGCTCAAGCATGCCTTCCATCGCGGCCTTTATATCCGAGGTGGCCTCATATATGATATTGTATAATTTTATCTCTACGCCTTCTTTTTCCGCGGTAGCGTGCGCCTTGGGCTCCGTCCTGACATGAAATCCTATAATAATCGCGTTTGAGGCGAGGGCAAGTATAACATCAGAGTCGTTGACATTGCCCACCGCGGAATGTATTATGTTTATCTTTACATCTTTCGTGCTTAATTCCACCAGGGACTTCCGCAGCGCCTCTATGGATCCGGAGACATCGCCTTTTACCACAACCTTTAATTCCTTTATTTGTCCCTTTTCTATCTGCCGATAGAGCCCTTCTAGGCTTACGCGGTTCGGCGCCGTAAGCTCCCTTTCTTTTTCCACATTCTGCTTGCGCAGGCAGTAATCGCGCGCCTTTTTCTCGTCTCTGGCTACAAAAAACTTCTCTCCCGCGTGCGGCAGGCCGGAAAGCCCCAATATCTCCACCGGCATAGAAGGCGAGGCCGCCTGCACCCTTTCGCCTTTGTCGTTTATCATCGCCTTTATCTTCCCGTAATGTGTGCCTGCCACGACCATATCGCCGATGCGTAATGTGCCGTTTCGCACAAGGACTGTGGCCGTAACACCGCGGCCGCGCGAAAGCTCGCTTTCCACAACGACCCCTTTCGCCAGCGCCTCGGGTGAGGCCTTGAGCTCTAAAAGCTCGGCCTCTAAAAGCAGCATCTCAAGAAGCGTCTCTATCCCCTTTCCCGTCTTCGCCGAGACCTCCGCTACGATAGTCTTGCCGCCCCAGTCTTCCGGCCTCAGGTCTATCTTGGAAAGCTCTGTCTTTACCCTTTCGATATCCACGTGCGGCAGGTCGCATTTATTTAAAGCGACCACTATGGGGACACCGGCGGCGCGCGCGTGGTCGACCGCCTCTATCGTCTGCGGCTTGACACCGTCGTCCGCGGCCACGACCAGGACCACCACATCGGTTGCGTTCGCCCCCCTCGCCCTCATCTCCGTAAAGGCCTCATGGCCCGGGGTATCCAAAAAAGTAACCATCCCGTTTTTTATCGCGACCTCGTAAGCGCCTATATGCTGAGTAATGCCGCCGTGTTCGCTCGCCGCGACCCTTGTCTTTCGTATCATATCGAGCAATGAGGTCTTTCCGTGATCGACATGGCCCATAAGCGTTACCACCGGCGCCCTGCCGATGAGATTTTTTTCATCCTCTTTTTCGTGTTCTTTAAAGGCCTCTTCCTCTATAGTGGGAAGCTTTTCTATCTCAGTGTCATATATACGCGCTATATCATTGACGATCTTCTCGTTCAAGGGTTGATTGATAACGGCGAATATCCCTTTGCTTATCATCGTCCTCATCAGCTCATTGGGCCTTATGCCCAGCTTCGCGGCGAATTCCTTAACTGTTATCGGTATATTTATGGCGATTTTATTCTTTACGCCCTCGTCCGCCGGATGCGCCTGCGGCCTCTCGATCGCGGAAACCGGCTCCGGTCGCGCCGTCTCACGGTGGATCACGGAAGCAACGGGTTTTTGTTCCGCGGCCGGCGCCGCTGGCAGGGGCTGGGGCTGGGGTTTAGGAACCGCTCTCGGCGTCTCTGTTTTGGAAGGCCTTTCCTTGTCGCGCTTGTATATGATCTTCTTTACTTTTTTCGGCCTCTTCCCGGCCGCGGCGCCTTTGTCTGCCTTTTTCCCGGCCGCGGGCCTTTTCTTCGCGGGCCTCTTCACCGCCTTGGGCGAAGAAACGGGGGCCTTCCGGGCTCCCTTTTTTATCTTTTTCTCTTTGTCTTTACTTTTTTTTCGAGGCATTATAGTATTTCTTTTTATCTCGGTGTCTTAACGGTCCATCGGACGCCTTCGTTATTTTTCCGGCGCATCCTTGCCGCTTTTCGCCTGACGGACGTCGTCCTTCTTTTCCTTTTGAAGCCGCTTTATGACCTCCTTGGCGGATTCTATCATCTTTCTGGCGGATTTATCGCCGATGCCCGGCAGGGCCTTCAGCTTTTCCGCGCCCGCGGCGGCCATCTTATCGACCGTATCGTATCCCGCCTTCTCGAGAATGTCCCTGGCCTTTTTACCCACTCCCTCTACGGACAGTATCGAGACGCTCGCGAGTTTCTTTATCTCGTTCTTACTCCTTATGTCTATACTCCACCCCGTGAGCCTGGAGGCCAGCCGCACGTTCTGCCCCTGCCTGCCTATGGCCAGCGAGAGTTGGTCGTCATCCACTATGACCGTGGCCCTCGCGCTATTTCTGTCTATCTCTATACTCGATATCTCGGCCGGACTTAACGCGCTTTTTATGTATTCTCTGGCGTCCTCGTTCCACCTTATGATGTCTATCCTCTCGCCGCCGAGCTCCCTGACGATATTCTTCACGCGCTGGCCGCGCATACCGACGCACGCGCCAACGGCGTCCACCTTTTCCTCTTTTGAGTTGACCGATAGCTTGGTCCTTTCGCCGGCCTCCCGGGCTATACCCTTTATCTCCACCGTGCCTTCGTCTATTTCCGGGACCTCAAGCTCAAAAAGCCGTTTGACAAACATCGAATGGGCCCGAGAAAGGACGATCTGCGGCCCCTTTGTCGTCTTCTTGACCTCCAGTATAAGCGCCCTTACCCTGTCGCCCTGCCTGAAGCCGTCTTTGGGGCATGTCTCTCTTTTTGGCAGGACGGCCTCGGTCTTACCCAGGTCAACGATGATGTTTCCCTTGTCGAAGCGATGGACGGCGCCTGTGCACAGACTGAATATCCTTTCGTTGAAATCGCCGTATATTACTTCTCTCTCCGCCTCTCTGATCTTTTGTATGATGACCTGCTTGGCGGTCTGCGCCGCTATCCTGCCGAATTCCTCGGATTTGATCTCCTTGCCCTCGCTGGCAACACTTATCTCGCCGGTCTTTCTGTCTATACTAACGGCGATGTCCTCGGTCTTTTTACCTACTACTTTCCTCGCGGCGCTTACCAGCGCGGATTCTATCGCCGTAAAAAGGGTCTCTTTATCGATGCCCTTTTCTCTCTCTATGGAATCAAGTATCCCTAACAACTCTCCCTTCATATCTATCCCTTCGCTTCCTTTCTATCCCTTCGCTTCCTTTCTATCCTTTCGCTTCCTCATGCGGCGCGGCTCGTCGTAAACCGGATTCCGCCTTATGGCCCCGGACGTAAACGGCCTATCATGCCAGGCCCTTATAATCGAATGTCGCCTTTGATATCTTGCTCAAAGGTATCTTGACCGCTTCCGCGCCTTTCTCCGAAACGCTTATGCCGTCCTGTCGGACGTCCTTAAGCACGCCTGAAAGCTCCCTCCTGCCTCCGATGGGCTCGTATGTATGCACAAGTACCCTTTTACCTATCAATCTTTTAAAGTCCCTCTCTGTCTTAAGCGGCCTGTCCAGGCCCGGCGACGAGACCTCAAGGATATAATGCTCCCCTATAACTTCGCCCTCATCCAGGGCCGCGCCGATATATCCGTTCAACCGCGCGCATTCCTCCAGCGTTATGCCGCCCTCTTTATCTACAAGCGCCTTCAGGACCCGGGCACCGCCCTGTCTTTTGTACGTGACATCGACAAGCTCTATGCCTTGGCCCGCCAACATGCCGGATACCATCGTCCTTACCCTCTCAAGCAAGCTGTCTGCCTCCACGCGCGTCCCCTCACACCTTAAAAAATAAAAAGTGGGTCCATGTCTCTATTAACCCACTTCTCGCTTTTCTCCTTTCACTCAAAAGCTTGCGGTTATATTACAATAATAAGCTATTATTGTCAAGCGAAATTTTCGCAAATTATTAGTTGGACGCTTTAGGCATCGTCTAAAGTGTCCAACTATTTAGGTAAAGCGGTGTTATCCGAATTTTACACTTGCATAATACGTTTTTTGCGGGTAAAATACAGGCGATGGATAAGAAATCCTTTACCCTCATAGAACTTCTTGTGGTTATAGCGACCGTAACCGTGCTTGCCGTACTTATAATGCCCGCCCTGGGCAGGGCGCGCCACGCCGCAAAAAGGGCCCAATGCGCGAATAATCTGCGGCAGATAGGCATAGCCGTAAATATGTACGCGGATGATAACTGGGGGCGCATCCCGGAGAATTCAAGGGGCCTAGGCCCTTTATACAGTATGTTTATGTGGAAACCGAAATTTCCGGGCAATCCTACAGAGGATTCAAGGGACGGATTAGGACATCTCTATCCGGAATATATAGACGACTTAGACGTATTTTACTGCCCAAATGCCGTATCGAGAGGAGAAACCTTCATCGAAACGAAAGCTTATTTTGACACTACGGGAAAAACAGCCGCCGATTATGAATTCGGCTACGCCTTTCGCGGTTTTAACCCGCCCTCTATGCTTAACCAGCATACAAACAATGTCCTTGCTCACGATATTAATCGAAAAATATTTCCCAAAATTCTTCTTAGATGGAGGCGCGCCAACAGCCCGTACGGGCTTAACGTCCTCTGGCCGGACGGTTCGGTCCAGTGGTTTGGGAGAAACCCTCCCAACGACAATCAGACAGACGCCGAGGCATTGGCTGAAATACAGGCAATAGAGGCAGAGACCTTTTCCGAGGAGTGATAACGCGGTAAAAAAATAACTTGACACTTTGAACGTCGTTCAAAGTGTCAAGTTATTTTTTTGTAAAGCAGGCTTTAAGGGCGGATGAAATACTTCGGCCCGATGTAAGGCCCCGGCGTCATACCGCTGCCCACGCAGCGTATGTAAAATTTGATAAGCCTGGAGGGCGGCGAGGCCTTGGAGCCCCTGGGACAGGCCAGCCGCGGATTCTCGCAAAACGCCGAGTGCGGGTCGCCTTTATTGATCCTGATATCCGAAAACAGCCACGACGCCCCGTAATCGTAGGAGCTGTTAAAATATACGCTTGAGCGCCCCGGCTCCGCGATACCTTCCCACGCTATATATACCTCTCCGCCATTGTCGCAGGCCGCCTGTGGCCGCGCCGTCTGCGAGTAAAACTCCTTTTCGGAAACCATGGCGCCCTCCGGCATCCACGTCGCACCCCAATCCGAGGATGAATTAAAATATACGGCGGAGCTTAAGAGGCCTTGCTCCGTCCATACGGCATAGAGAGACCCTTTATTATCACAGGAGATGTCCGGGGCGCGTCTTTGCGAAACCGTGGGGCTCGGATCCGATATTCGAATGGGCGCCTCGGGCCACGTAACGCCGCCGTCCGAGGAGGCGACGAAGAAGACATCGCCCGCTCCTTCCGCGCCTACCCATACCGCGTATACGCCTCCGTAATAATCGCAGCATATGGCGGGACTCATCGATGACGCCTGATATCCCGGATCATTAAGCATTGTCCCGAAATCCTGCCAGGTATCGCCGCCGTCCGATGAGCGGTTGAAATAGATATCTGTCCTGCCGCCGAGCTCTCCTTCCCACACCACATAAACGCCTTTTTTGTCGTCGCAGCTTATCGCCGCCGGAGGAGAATACGCCGCGCCGGCATCGTCCCTGTCAACGCGTGTATCCCCGGACCAAGTACCTCCGCGGTCATCCGAACGTCTGAAATAAAGGGCGGGCCTGCCGTCGCTTTCATCCTCCCATATGAGGTAAATCGTACCGCCCCTGTCGCAGGCGATCCGCGGGTTTCGCGGGAGAGCCCCGTCAACCTCGATCCGCGCGTCCTCGGCCTGCCATGTAAGCCCGCTGTCATGAGAATAATTGAAATATATATCCGGCGTATCTTCGGATCTGCCCTGCCATACGGCATATACATAACCCCTGTTATCGCAGGCAAGAAACGGATTTTCGCAGTATCGCGAGATAACGTTAAGCCGCGTATCTTCCGTCAGCCAGCTCGCGCCGTTGTCCTCGGAGGTATTAAAATAAATATCGCCGTCCCCGCCGCGTGACGCCTGCCACGCCGAGTAAATTATCCCGGATTCCTCCGTTTCAGCGGACACATAAAACGAGATATCCGTCGGGCACTCGCATGCCTCGGCGCTTTCGTAAAAATATTCCTCTATACCGCCCACCTCGCATTTTACCTCATAGGAAGGGGGCGGTTCGTGCCCGTCTATAAATTCCGAATAAGGCGCTACCGTAATACCGAAATGGGTCCCGCCCAGCCACCTAAGCTGCCACTTATCTTCCGGTACGCTCGGAAGCCGGCTTCCGAGCGAGCTCACCCAGGTACTGCGCCAGTCGGTAAACTCGCCCGGCTGGAATCCGCCCGCTACGCTGCGGGCGCAGTAGTAATAAGTCCCTGTATCCGTAAAAGGCATCGCGACCTCGACAAACGCAGGGGCCTCGCGCAGCGGTATATCTATAGGTATTGTATATACCTTGTCCATCGGCAGGGCGGAGGTAAGCGTCTCCTGATTATTTCGATACGAAGAAAAGGCGCTGACATGGACGAGGTATACACGGACCTCGGGATCGTTGGCGCATGCCTCCGTCGTAAAGTCCGTATATCTCGGCGACTCCACCGCGATCTTAAGCGTGTTGTCAAAGGCCGGGTTATTGAGATGATAATCGTCGACTTCGGGCAATACCGTCCCGAGGTTAATAATGTTTATCGCCTTTCCCCCGCTGTAAGGCCCGGACATCATCGCCTCTCCTACGCACCTCAGGTCTAAAACGATCTCCCCCGGTCCGCCTGAAAGCATATCTGCCGGCGCGCCGGACGGGTCATACATACTTCGAAGGCCTATGTAGAAAACGGTCTTTTCTCCCGGTGCCGCGGCCTCACGGTAGGCATAGGCGGTAAGGTCTCCATTGGAGACCTTGAGCTCATAGACATCCGGAAAAGGCGGCGCGAAATCAAATTCCGCGTAAGGGCTTACCTCGACTATTATGAAGGGGTCTTTCCCCCTGTTGTCAACACGCCATTTATCATGCGGTATGACCGGATAGCGCGAGGTCAAAAAATTCACCTCAAAGGACCGCCAACCGCTGAACCCCCCGGGCAGGAAACCATCGGCGTCGGCGCGCGCGCAATAGTAATAAACGCCCGTGGAAGTAAATGGTATCTCGGGCGTCACTATGACGGGGCCGTCTTTTTCTACTATATCCACCGGAATAACCCTTACAGCGCCGGGCCCTGAGACAACAAGCCCTTCCTGATTATCCTCGTACATTTCGTATAAGCTTTCATGCACCATATATACCAGGACCTCGGGGTCGCATTCCCGCGCCTCCTGAGGAAAATCGCCGTACTCAGGTGATGTTATCACGATCTTGATTCTGGCATCCTCGCCGGGGTTAGAAACAGAAAAGGCGGATACCTCGGGAAGAAGGGTACCGCAATGGGTTATGGTTATTTTTTTCGCGCCGCTGTACCTGCCGGGCAGATTCGCGTACCCGACGCATCGCACATTGAGCGAAATCTCCGCCGGCAGGTCCGAGAGAAAATCCACCGGGCCTCCTTCGCTGTCGGTTATCCTGCACAGATCTACGTATATCTTGACCGGATTGCGCTCGCCCCTCCCCCGGGCCTCGGCATAGGCGTAGGCAACCACGTCTTCCCGGCCTATCTTTAACTCATAGGCCTCCGGCGCCGCGGCGCCGCCTAAAAATTCGTTATATGGGTCTATCTCGACTATTATGAACGGGTCCCCTCCCCTGTTTTCAACGCGCCATTTATCATGCGGTATGTCGGGATAACTCGAGCCCAAAAAATTTACCTTCAATGACCGCCAGCCGCTGAACTCGCCGGGCAAAAAACCCCTGGCGGCGGCGCGGGCGCAGTAGTAATAAACCCCCGTCGAGGTAAAGGGCACGTACGGCGTTACGGTGACGGCGGAATCCAGGTCTTGTATGTCTACGGGTACGATATGGATCCTATTGGCGTCGGGTGAGGCGCGCGGCAGGGCCGCCAGCGCCTCCTGATCGTCCTTATACATCCCGTATTCGGTCTCATGCACGAGGTATACCAGGACCTCCGGGTCATTGTCACGCGCCTCTTGGGGGAAGTCCGGATACGCCGGAGCGCCTATCGTTATCTTAAGTATGGTGTCCCGCCCGGGATTACTGACGGAAAAATCCGAAACTTGAGGAAGCGCCGTTTCCAAAAAATCTATCTTTACGGTCTTCTCGCCGCTGTACTCACTCGGCGTCTTCGCCGCGGCGACCGAGCGTATATCAAAGGCCACCTCTCCCGGACCTTCGGAAAGGATATCGACCTTTTTGCCGCTCCAATCCCGCATATCGCGCAGATCGATGTATATGCCGGTCGGGCTTCCGGCGTCTGCCGCATCAGCGTAGGTATATGCGGCCGAGGCCCCTTTCTTGACCCTGACCTCGTAGGCCTCCGGCGCCTCAAAGACACCCTTAAACTCTTCGTAATCGTTTACGTTGATTATGACAAGGGGGTCCTTGCCGGAATTATCGACGCTCCATTTCTCCGGAGGTATCGCGGGCAGCGCCGAGTGGAGCATGTCCACGTCAAACTCAGCGCTTTTAACCCACGCGGAGTAATATGAATAATCCCACGTCCCCAGCCTCTGTTTGAGCTCCACCCTGTAGCGCCCCGTCCCGTATTCCTCGGGAACCGTAAGCGAGCAATGAAGCGGCTCTTCATCCGGCTTCGCGAAAAGTCCGTAATAATAATTGCCTATAAACTGCTTGCCGTCGCCTTCCTCGCCCATAACATATCCCGACGGCCCGTCTATTCGATACAGACACAACCAGAAATACGTGATCTTATGCAGCATAAAGCGCTCATTATAGGTGCCTATGTCTATGCTGTCGTCCTCGCCGATACCGGCCAAAAGCCCGTCCAGGTCATATGTTATCTCGATGTCTATCACGTTATCGAAATCCGCGTTAAGGGCCGTTACCGTCGTATCGGACCATGCGGTAAGGGGCTTTTCAAAGATATTGGGTTTCAGTAAATAACCATTTTTATGCTCCAGCCCTGCCTTAAGGGTCTTTTTGGATTTCTTGGTGTAATACCCCTCCCCGGAGACAGTGATGTCGTATTTGCATTTTTTCCCTCCCGGAACGGCTATGCCCTCGATGCGATAGCCGCCGTCCGTTCCGGTCACCGCGCTGAATGAATAGCCGCGGGCGTTTATTTCCACGTCAACTCCGCTTAACGGCCCGCCCGAGGACTTGTCCTTTACGCGGCCGTAAAGGACCGATGTGGACTTTTTCAGATTATAATCTTTCCTATAGGTCTTACCGGAGCGGAAGGTACGGCTGTCATCGGCCTCTAAATATCCATCTTTGGATATGATTACGGAATAATTTTGTTTTTTCGAGTTCGGGACGGAAACGCGTTCGAAGCGATACTCGCCGCCCGCGTCTGTAACGGCCTGAAAAACACCGGCTTCGGATATGATGGTTACGGTGGCCTGCGGCAGGGGTTCTTTTGAAAAACTGTCTTTTATCAGGCCATAGAAGACGGCGTTGTCAGCGCGCGCGTAGCCAACCAGGAAGCACGCGATTAAAACCGCCATTATAGACGTCAATATAATCCTGCGCATTCCTTGCCTCCTCCGGAGAGGGGTTATTTTTTTAATGTCTTTTTAATAGTATTTAATTAGCCTATATATAAAAACCCCTTCATATATAATTATATCATATAGTTTGAGGGGTTACAATCTTAAATATCTTACTTTTTAATACTTAACTACAGTCCTATACCATTAACTTAGACAATACACTCTTTATAACGTCCTTTTCCGAAACCAAATCTAACTTTTTGCCTCTTCTTGTCTTTAACTCTATTTTCTTTTTGGCCAGCCCCTTTTCCCCTATAATGACCTGAACGGGGTAACCTATAAGGTCGGCGTCCTTGAATTTTACTCCGGCGCTTTCGGTCCGGTCGTCTATCATGGCCTCGACCTTATTTTCCAACAGTTCCTTGTAGATTTTTTCGGCTATTTTCACGGATTCCTTATGTGTCATATTTAACGGCAGGACCGCCGCCTTATAAGGCGCCAAAGACACGGGCCACATTATCCCGTCCCTGTCATTGTTTTGCTCTATCGCGGCGGCGATTATCCTGTTTATCCCGATGCCGTAACATCCCATCACGCACAATTTATCCTTACCGTCCTTATCCAGGAATCCGGCATTAAGCCTCCCGCTGTATTTAGTCCCGAGCTTGAAGGTGTGCCCCACCTCGATCGCCGTCTCAAGCTTAATGCCGCCCTTTTTGCATTTAGGGCAGGGTTCGCCTTTCGCTATATATCTTAAATCCTTCCATTCCTTGACCTTGAAATCCCGCGTAAGATTGACATTTATAAGATGGGTCCCGGGCCTATTCGCCCCCGTGACAAAATTCGTCATGCCGGCGACGCTGTAATCGGCTATAATGTCTACACCCTTCAATCCCACCGGCCCGCTGAAACCCATAGGCCCGCCGGTCACGCTTTTTATCAGGCCTTCATCGGCCATCTCAAGTACTTCACACCCCAGATGGCGCTTGAGTTTTATCTCGTTAAGGTTATGGTCGCCTCTAAGCAGGACCGCCACCGCCCCACCGTCGTATTTATAGATCAATGTCTTCACCAGGCGCTCCGGCTTGATTTTTAAAAATTCGCTCACCTTCTCGACCGTGCTCAACCCCGGCGTCCTTACTTCTTTGACGGCCTCTGATTCCCGCCCGCCGGATTTTTCTTTCCCGGCTCCGGTGTCCGCGCATTCTGCCATATCGGCGCTCGCCGCGTATCCGCATGCCGGGCACAGCGCTATAATATCCTCCCCGATTTCGGAGGGGACCATAAACTCATGCGAGACGTCGCCTCCCATAAAACCGGTATCCGCCTCTACTATGACATACTCAAGCCCGCACCTGTCAAATATCCTGCGATAGGCGGCGTAGACAGCGGAATAGCTTTTATCAAGCCCCTCGGCGTCCCTATCGAAACTGTAGGCGTCCTTCATTATGAATTCCTTGGAGCGGAGCACGCCGAACCTCGGCCGCGGCTCGTCCCTGAACTTGGTCTGTATCTGATATAAAATCCGCGGGAGATCGCGGTAGGAGCGTATGCTTCTGGCCACAAGGTCGGTTACGACCTCCTCATGAGTAGGGCCCAGGACGCATGTCTTGCCGTGCCTGTCCTTGTACGTTATCAGGATGTCCCTCATGAGGTCAAACCTGCCTGTCCTGTCCCATAATTCCTTCGGATGTATGGCCGGCATAAGCACTTCCTGCGCGCCGGAGGAATCCATCTCCTGCCTCACTATCCTTTCAACATTTCTTAGCGCCTTCAAACCCAAAGGGAGATAGGTATAGGCCCCCGCACCCAATTTTTTTATGAGCGACGCCCGTATCATAAGCTTGTGGCTTATGACCTCCGCCTCCGCGGGCTCTTCTTTCAATGTCTTGATAAACGCCTCTGTCATGCGCATAAGGCCTGTCTCCGGTCGGAATTAATCCTTTACGTTTTTAATCTCGGATATCAGGACGTCTATAAATTCCTCCTGCTTTAACGTCCTGATTTTTTTCCCTTTTCTGAAAAGCACGCCGCTATTTTTACCTCCGGCTATACCTATGTCGGCGTCCTTCGCCTCGCCCGGGCCGTTCACGACGCATCCCATTATGGCTATCTTAAGCTTAGAGCGGGCGCCGTCGAACCTCATCCCCTTTATCCTCTTGAGAAAATCCTCGGTTATGCCCTTTAGGTCTATCTCGCACCGGCCGCATGTCGGGCACGATATCACCTCGGGGGCGAATTGACGCAGTTTAAGCGCCGAGAGTATCTCTCGGGCGATTTCAACCTCGGTAAGTGAATCCCCGGTCAAAGACACCCTTACGGTATCGCCTATTCCCTCCTCAAGCAGTGTCCCTATCCCTATACTGGATTTGACGGTCGCGCTTAAAAGCGGGCCGGCCGCCGTAACGCCTATGTGAAAAGGGTAATCGCAAAGCCCGGCCATCTTTCTATAGGCGCTTACGGTCTCCGAGACATCGGACGATTTCAACGAGATTATTATATCATAAAAACGGTTCTTTTCAAAAATCTTTATATAATCAAGGGCGCTTTTTACCATATCATCGGCTGTATTTGACGACCTCGCCGACAGGGATCCGGAATTAACGCCTACGCGCACGGGTATCCTTTTTTCCCTGGCCCTTTTTATGATGCCTTTCAAGTCCTCGGCCTTTTTTATGTTGCCGGGATTCAACCTTACGGCCGAGGCGCCCGCCTCTATTGTCTCCAGCGCGAGGCGCGGGATAAAATGTATGTCGGCGACTACCGGAAGTTCGGACTTCTCCGCGACGCGCCTGAAGGCATCCACCGAATCCCTGTCCTTCACCGCGACCCTCACTATCTCGCAGCCCGCCCTTTTAAGCTTCCTGATCTCGTTAAGCGTGCTCTGTACGGCCCTTATGTCGCTCTTGGTCATTGACTGCACGGATATAGGCGCCGAACCGCCTACCTCTATATTGCCTATTCTCACCTTTCTTGTTTTTCTGCGTCTTTTCATCCCGCCCCTTGCCTGAGTATCATCCGTTTATTTACCTAAATAGCGCATTATATCGTTGCGGCTTACCACCAAAAGAAGGGCTATAAGCAAGACCCAGCAGATGTTCTGAGCGGCCTCCTGCACCTTTCTGTCTATAGGCCTGCCTATTATCTTTTCTATGGCGAGAAAAAGTATATGACCGCCGTCCAGCACGGGAAACGGAAGGAGATTGATTATGGCCAGGGATATGCTGATAAGCGCGCTTATCCACAAAAGATAGCTCATCCCCATCCTTGCCGCCCTGCCTGTCATCGTGACAATCATTATCGGGCCGCCCACGGCCTTTATCGAGACCGAGCCGGTAAGCATGCCCCATATAGACCGGTATGTCAGTGAGGTCACGTTCCAGGTTGTCTTGGCGCCCATTGAGACGGATTTTAAAAATCCGTATTTGACGAACTCCACGTCGTCGGAAGGCCCTATCCCTATCATAGTGGTCTTACGCGTCCTGCCGAAAATGTCCTTCGCCTGTTCACTCCTGCCCCTGACGGTAAAATCCAATATCTCGCCGTCTCTCTCCACGCAGAGAAGGATATCCCCCTCTTTTCTGTTGTGGATTATATTTAAGACGTCTTCCCAGAATTCAATTTCCCTGCCTTCGATGGATATTATCCTGTCCCCGGCCCTCAGCCCTATTTCCGAGGCAGGATACCCCTCCAGCACGGCGCCGATACGCGAGGTCCGCATAGGCGCGCCCGCCATAAATATCATGCAAAACAGGGCAAACCCAAGCAGATAATTAACCGCGGCGCCGGAGACGATTATATTGAACCTTTTATGCACGGGTTTCGAGAAAAACTCCCACTCCTCGCCCTTCCTCACTCCGCCCGGCTCCTCGCCCGCCATCTTCACATATCCGCCCATAGGGACCGCCGAGAGTATATACTCGGTTTCGCCTTTTTTTACGGACCATAGTTTAGGGCCGAAGCCTAAAGAAAAGGCCTCCACCTTTACGCCCATCTTTTTCGCCATCAAAAAATGGCCCAGCTCATGCGAAAGTATCATAACACTCAAGACCGCTATAACCGCTATTATCGAGATAAACAAAATTGCTTGACCTCCTCTTTGGCCCAATCCTCTATGCGCCTTATCTCATCCAGGGACGGAAAATCCACCCTTTTGTGCCGCGATAAGGCATTTTCCACGATCCTTGCTATATCGGTAAATCTTATTCTGCCGCGCAAAAAGGCCCTGACGGCCATTTCATTGGCGCTGCTTAATACGCAGGGCGCGCTGCCGCCCGCCTTGGCGGCGCTGTAGGCGAGTCCCAGCGACGGAAACTTAACCATATCCGGCCTATGGAACGTGAGATTCCGTATTCCGGCCAAATCCAGCGGCCTTAGGCCGTTTTTATGCCTTTCGGGATAGCTCAAGGCGTATTGAATCGGAAGCCGCATATCGGTTATGCCCAATTGAGCCAGCACCGAGCCGTCCGTAAACTCCACCATCGAATGGACTATTGCCTCGGGATGCATAAGGACCTTTATCCTGTCTACGCCTATGCCGAAAAGCCACTTCGCCTCGATGACCTCAAGTCCTTTATTTATCATCGTGGCGGAATCGACCGATATCTTTTTCCCCATCTTCCATTTAGGATGCCTGAGGACAGCGTCCGCCGACAGATTGGCGAACCTTCGCCTCGGGACGTTCCACAACGGTCCGCCCGAAGCGGTAATATAGAGCCTTCTGACGTCCGAGGCCTTATTGCCCGCGAGGCACTGGAACACCGCGCTGTGCTCGCTGTCGACAGGCACAATAGCGGAACCCTTTCTTTTCGCCTCTCTCATAATAAGATGGCCCGCGCTGACAAGCGCCTCTTTTGAGGCAAGCGCTATATCCCGGCCATGCGATACAGCCGAATATGTGGGCCCGATAGAGGCGCCCCCGCTTATGGCCATAAGGACGATGTCGGCGTCCGGACGGGCCGCCAGTTCCTCGATGCCCTTCTCGCCCGCCAAAATCCGAATCCCCGGGCGCGTATCGGAGCGCAGCCGGGCCGCTTTGGCCTTATCGGCTATCGCCACGGCCCTGGGCCTGAATTTCTTCGCCTGTTCGGCGAGCAAGGCCGCGTTCGAGTGCGCGGAAAGCCCGGTTATCTCGAACCTGTCCTTCAGGGCCGATACCATCCTTAAGGCGTTTCTGCCTACCGAACCCGTCGACCCCAAAACGCATACTCTTTTTTTTCTCATAAGCTTACTGTACCCTGAACCCTGTACCCTGAACCCTGACCACCCCCACCTACGAGGTGGAACGGGTTAAGTGTCTTTATTTTCAGCAAAAGGTGGTTACGTAAAAATACAATATGGGGGATGTAAGTAAAAGGCTGTCCACCATATCCAAGGCGCCTCCCAACCCGGGCAGAGACGTGCCGGAATCCTTTACCTCGCAGTCCCTTTTGAACAGGGATTCCGCCAGGTCCCCGATAGGGGCTATAGTACCTATCAATATAGCGGCCACAAGAAGATGAAAATTAGAAAACTCCGGGACTATCGGCTTCAGCAAGAATGCCAAGGCCAATGTAAATAGAAAACCGCCTATTGTGCCCTCGATTGTTTTTTTCGGGCTGATGCGCGGAATAAGCAAGTGCCTGCCGGCTAAACGGCCCGTAAAATATGCCGCCATATCCCCGCCTTCGGTAAGCGCGATAAGAAACAACACGAGATTGGAACCGTTCGGCAGGTATTTCAGTTTGATGATAAAACTGAAAAACCAGCTTATGTAAAGTATACCGAAAAGCGTTATGGCGCTTGAGGTAAGTATGTGGGATTCGTCCTTTTTGGCAAACTGCCTCAGGAATATAAACAGAGTGCAAAGGACTATGGCAAAAGGGACCATGCCTTCGGTCTTTGTGTCGTATTCCAGATAGGTAAACAGGGGCACAAGCACCCCAAGCAGCGTCCCGAAATACTTATAGACCTTGATGCCCTTCCGCTCGACCATGGAATAAAACTCATATAATGCCATCGCCGTCAAGAACACGGCCACGCCGCAAAACACCCAGTTGGGGAAGAAGAATATAGCCAAAAAAGAAAGGGTCAGAACGAGAATAGAGCTTATAATCCTGTCTTTGAGCATATCATCCTCCGAGCCGCCGGACCCTTTTTTTATAGGAAACAAGGGCCTTTTTAAAATCCTTTTCCCTGAACTCCGGCCAGAATTTTTTAGTTACGTAGATCTCGGCATAAGATACCTGCCATAATAAAAAATTGCTTATCCTTAGATCTCCGCCGGTGCGTATAAGGAGCTCCGGATCCGGAAGCCCGCCCGTATATAGATATCCGGCAAAAAGGGCCTCGGATATGTCGCTCGCCTCTAGGATTCCTTTTTTCACGTCCTCGGCTATCCTGCGGGAGGCGCGGACTATCTCGTCCCTGCCGCCGTAATCGAGCGCGAGGTTAAGCATTATTCCCGAATTCGAACCCGTAATGTTTTTTACCTCTTCTATTTTTCTGCGCAGGGCGGGCGAAAACCTGTCAAGCCTGCCTATCGTGCCAAGCCTGATATTTTTATCCATAAGATTTTTACGCCGGCTGTCGATATAAGCCTCCAGGAGCCCCATCAGGGCCCTCACCTCGCCCCGCGGACGCTTCCAATTCTCGGTGCTGAAGGCGTATAATGTAAGGATCTCCACGCCGGCCCTATCGGCCGCTTCGATGACACGCTCTATCGACTTCGCGCCTTCCCTGTGTCCCGCTGCGGCCGAGGCGCCTTTTTGACTTGCCCAGCGCCTGTTGCCGTCCATTATTATCGCCACATGTCTCGGGGCGTCACCCATATTATCCTTCCCGTCATAAATGAGGGACGATGGATACGTCGTCCTTCGCCCCTCACTCGAAATCCATTCCTATCCGGCTGTCTATTTGACCTGCGGCTCCGTGCCGTAGGACACCTTTTGCAGCTCCTCATCCGGCAAGATGACGATCTCGACTCTCCTGTTCTGCTGTCTGCCCTCAGGCGTATCGTTGGAGGAAACCGGCCTGTACTCGCCGTATCCGGTCGCCTGCATTTTTCTCGGATCTATGCCCACGTCCTCCAGATAATGCAGGACCGATATCGCCCGGGCCGTGGATAATTCCCAGTTGGATTTCCAGCCGGAATACTTTATAGGCTGGTTATCGGTATGCCCCTCTATGCCTATATCCCTGGCGGAGACCTTTTCGTTTATCACGCTCACCACCTTATCCAGGATAAGGAGGGCGTTTTTCTTTATCACGTCTTTTCCCGAATCGAACAGGACCTCATCCACAAAAGTTATCACGAGCCCCCGCTTTGTGAGCTCAAGCTTAACCTGCTTATCCCGTATCTCGTTTTTTAGGCGCTTTTCGAGAAGGTCCTTCGCCTCCTGCAACTCATCGACCTTGCTTTTAAGCTCGCTTATCTTCTCCAGGTCATCCGGATGCCCCCTGTAAAATTTGACCGAGCACCCGCCCGCGGATACCGCGAAACATATTCCGGCGGTTATACCTATAATTTTTCTCACGCGTATGTCCATAGAGAACCTCCTTTGTGCAATTATTTAATTTCCCCGTAACTTGACAGTTTAGACGTCGTTCAAAGTGTCAAGTTATTTTTTTTTACCCTATTGGCCTATTTTACCAGAGAATTCGCCAAAACAAAAGAAGCAAAAACCACCGAGACCATGCTCATAAGCTTTATCAGTATATTAAGGCTCGGGCCGGATGTGTCTTTCAGCGGGTCGCCTATGGTATCTCCTACGACAAGCGCCTTATGCTGGGGCGAACCCTTGCCGCCGAAAGCGCCTTTTTCCACGTATTTTTTGGCGTTGTCCCACACCCCACCGGCATTGGCCATCATTATTGCCATTACGAAACCGGAGGCGAGCGCGCCGGAGAGCAGTCCGACGACCGACTCCACGCCGAGCAGGAGCCCTACCGCCAGCGGGCTCACGATAGCGATAAGCGAAGGCAGAAGCATTTCCTTTTGCGCCGCGATAGTGCATATAGTCACGCACCTGTTGTAATCGGGCTTAGCGGTGCCTTCCATAAGGCCTTTTATATGGCAAAACTGCCTCCTTACCTCCTTTACTATCGAGGAGGCCGCGCGCCCTACCGCCCTAATAGTCAGAGAAGAAAAAAGATACGGCAGCATGGCACCGATAAAAATGCCCACCATGACCTTAGGGTCAAGAAGGCTGTGAGTCAATTTCTTTCCTAAATGAAATATCTCGTCTTTATAAGCGGCTATCAAGGCAAGGGACGTAAGGGCCGCCGAACCTATGGCGAAACCCTTTCCCGTAGCGGCAGTCGTATTGCCCAGCGCGTCAAGCGCGTCGGTCCTTTCCCTGACATATGGCTCCTGGCCGGACATCTCGGCGATCCCTCCGGCATTGTCGGCAATAGGTCCGTAGGCGTCGGTGGCGAGCGTTATCCCTAACGTACTCAACATCCCCACCGAGGCGATACCTACACCGTAAAGGCCGGCGTTGAAATTAGACGCGCCGCCGGCGAGAAAATAACTCGAAAGGATCGCGCCTCCCACCACAAGGACAGGCACCGCGGTAGAAAACATGCCGTTGGATATCCCGCTTATTATAACCGTCGCGGGCCCGGTTTCCGAGGATTCCGCTATATTTCTGGCGGGCGCGTAATGGTCCGATGTGAAAAACTCCGTGGAGAGGCCTATTATGATGCCGGCGATAAGGCCCGATATGATCGAACCGTATACGCCTATATGCCCGGAGCCCAGTACATATTTTACTATAAAATAGGAAGAGATAAAAATCAATCCGGCTGCCGTAAAGATACCTTTGCGCAGGGCGATAAGGAGCTCTTTCTGGTCCGCCTTCTCGCGGGTCCTGACAAAAAATGTCCCTATGATACTCGCTATGACCCCGGCGGCGGCCAGAGACATAGTAAGCGTCACGCCGGCGAGCCCGAAGCCCGCGGCCACCGCGAGGACCATCGTCGCCACTATGGTGCCCACGTAGGATTCGTAAAGGTCCGCGCCCATACCGGCCACGTCCCCCACATTATCGCCCACGTTATCCGCGATTACAGCGGCGTTCCTGGCGTCGTCCTCCGGTATGCAGGCCTCCACCTTTCCCACGAGGTCGGCGCCCACGTCCGCGGCCTTCGTAAATATGCCGCCGCCCACGCGGGCAAAGAGCGCCATCGCGCTTGCGCCCATCTCAAAGGTAAGCATCGTAGCGGTTATCGTCTGTATCCTCTGAGCGAGCTCCATATTTCTATAAAAGAAACTAAGGGCATAAAACCATATGCTTAAATCCAAAAGTCCGAGCCCCACCACGCAAAGTCCCATCACCGCGCCGCCGGAAAAGGCTATCCTCAGGGCCTTGTTGAGGCTCTTCACCGCGCCGTTCGCCGTTCGGCCGTTGGCCCTCGTCGCTATCCACATCCCTATATAACCGGCAAGTCCGGAGAAGAATCCTCCTGTCAGGAACGCGAAAGGCACAAAAACGGGAAGATACCCCTTACGGACAAGCAAAAACAATATCACGAAAACAACGGCGAAAAATACTATAATTACCCCGTACTGCCGCCTTATGTAGGCGCGCGCGCCTTCTTGAATGGCGTTCTGTATCTCTATCATCCTCTTGCTGCCGCGCGGTTCTCTCAATACCGCGCGCGCGAGGACCCAGCAGAAGACCAGCGCCAAAACAGAAGCCGCGGGGGCCAGCCAAAGCAAATCAAATGTCTCCATACACCTTCCTCTATATTATATATTATACAACTGCCGGTTTGACCCGTCCCGACGCCTTTTCGGCAAAGACCGAACGAGGCGCCGGGCGTGATCCTGTTTTTTTTACACGCAGATAAGGGTCTGGCTCCGCTCGGAGCCGACCGAAATAGTCGTTATCTTTTTACCGAGAAATTTCGATATATAACTTATATAACCCCTTGCCTTGGACGGAAGGTCCTTGTATGCGGTCGCCGAACTGGTATCCCTCTTCCATCCGGACAACTCTTCATATACGGGCAGGCACTCCGCCAGGATCTCCATATCGCTCGGAAAATCTTTAAGGATCTTTCCTCTGTGTTTATACGCGACGCATACCTTTATCGCGTCGATATCGTCAAGGACATCCAGCTTCGTAAGGGCCAACTCCGTTAGTCCGTTTATCATCACGGCATACTTTAATACGACCAGATCCAGCCATCCGCAGCGCCTCGGCCTGCCGGTAGTGGAACCGTATTCCCTGCCTTTTTCCCGTATTTTCTGCATGAAATCCGTCCCAAACTCGGTGGGAAACGGGCCCTCGCCCACTCTTGTGGTGTACGCCTTGGCTACGCCTATGACATTATCTATATTTATAGGGCTGACGCCGGTACCTGTGCACGCGCCCCCGGCCGTCGCGTTGCTCGATGTAACAAACGGATACGTCCCGTGGTCTATATCCAAAAGCGTGCCCTGGGCACCCTCAAAAAGAAGCGACTCACCCCGCGCTATCGCCCCGTTAAGCAGGAGAGGAACGTTCTTGCTGTATCTTGAGAGCCTTTTTCCGTAATCTATATATCTTTCGTATATCTCCTCCAGAGAAAATCCCTTGTGCCCGTACAGGGTCTTTGAAACGGCGTTTTTCTCGTCTATGTTGAACTTCAGCTTCTCCTTAAATTTCTTCTTATTTAAAAGCTCGGTAAGGCGTATGCCGCACCTCGAGACCCTGTCCGCGTAACAGGGGCCTATGCCTCTTTTTGTAGTGCCTATCTTTGTCTTCCCCTTTTTCATCTCCCTCAATTCATCCAACACCTTGTGGTAGGGGAATATTATATGCACCTGATCGCTGATAACAAGAGAATTGTCCACGTCGATGCCCCTCTTTCTCAAGGTATCTATCTCCTCGAGCAGGGCCTTGGGATCGACAACCACGCCGCTTCCTATTACGCATATCTTATCTTTATGCAGTATACCGGAAGGTATGAGGTGAAGTATAAACTCCTCCTCGCCTATAACGACCGTATGGCCGGCGTTATTGCCCCCCTGAAAACGCACGATAATGTCGGACTTCTCGGAGAGGATGTCTATGATCTTCCCCTTGCCCTCGTCGCCCCATTGCGCGCCGATCAATACCGTATTTGCCATCTGATGCCTTTCTCTCTTATTCGCCGGCCGTATCCTCGGACATCCCAACTGCCCCCGGCTCCTCTTCGTAAATCTTCGTCTCTTCTTCCTCGGAGGGCTCCTCATCCGTGCCGACGGCCTCCGCGGCCTCTTCGCCCGTCTCGGCCGCGCCCTTGTCCGTCTTGACTTCGCCTTCCCTGTCCGCCCCCGGCGTCTCTAATCCAACGGCCTCTTCCGAAACCGGTTCCGGCTCTTCCCTAAGCGCCGGGGCCGCGCGCTCCCCGGAAATATCCGATTCGCGGGTAAGCTCCCTCACAAGCTCTGCGTACTTCGCCTCTTCCTGCCGGTAAAAAATCCTGCCGCACACCGCGGCGGTTATGCCCGAGGCCAGTATGATAAAGATAACTATCCAGAATGAAAATACCCTGCTCATATCAGGTCTCCCTGTCTCAGAGACGCGGCCCGGCGATCTACGGCGCCATAGTAAATATCTTTCTCGCTATGTCCGGATATTTCGCTATAAACCTCAGCTCGTCGTGCGTAAGGGGCTTCTGCGTATGCACGTTGGCATACCGGACAAGATCGAGTATCTTGGTGGCCTCTTTGTCGTTCTTAAACTTTATCTCGAGTTTCTCGTAGACGTTTCTGAAGCCCTTTATGCCGCTGTATTCGCCGGCGGTGATCATCCTGCCGGTATCTATAATCTCCGGCTCACCCCTGCCCAACTCCTCGAAATCGTATAACTCGTAGTTGCGCCTGTCCTTCAGGGCGCCGTCGGCATGGATACCGGATTCATGGGCGAACGCGTTGGCCCCGACCGCTACCTGGTTCACGGGCATAGGTATCCTGAACGCGTAAGAGGCAAACTTCGCTATCTTCCACGCACAGGAAAGCCTTATCCTCTCATCCAGCGCGTACCTTCCCTTAAAACCGCTTGAGTACTTAATGGCCAGTATCGTGCTGACGAGGTCCGCGTTCCCGGCCCTTTCGCCCATGCCGTTGACGGTCGTATTTATGTAAGCGTCCACACCACTGTCTAGCGCCGCCTTCGCCCCGGCAACGCTCACGGCGACCGCGAGCCCGAGGTCGTTATGGCAATGCAACTCTATAGGCATACCTACCTCATTCGCCAAAAGCCGCACCCTCTTGTAAATGGTAAAAGGGTCGTCATAGCCCAGCGTATCGCAGTATCTCAGCCTATCCGCCCCGTGCGTCTTGGCCTTGTGGGCGAATTTGATAAGAAAGTTCATATCCGATCTCGAGGCGTCTTCCGCGTTCACGCCGATCGTCTTTATGCCTTTTTTCCTGGCAAGGTCCACCGCGTCAGTCATCATCTTTATGATGTCCTCGCGCGTGAGTTTTCCCTTGAATTTACCGTGAAGCATCTGATCTGAAGTGGAAATGGATAGATTAAGATGCTCGATGTCGGTAAGCTTTACGGCCGCGTTCACGTCCTGGACTATAGCCCTCACCCAACCGCTCAATACCATCGGTTTCAGGGCGCCCTTTTTCGCCAGCTCGAGATTCGCGTTCAGATAATTGGTCTCATGGCGCGTAACGGGAAATCCGAACTCGCTCTGGTATATGCCCATTTCGTTCAGATAGATGTTCAGCATTGTCTTCTCGAGCTTGGAAAGCCCTAATCTCGAGGTCTGCACGCCGTCCCTGTTGGTAACGTCTATTATCCTTATGAGATTCTTGGACTTGCCTCTCGATTTCACGAATGCCCTTGTCTTCTTCCTCATCGCATAGCTCCTTTTGTGTTGTCTTTTCGCGCCTTAAAGCTCCATGGCCTTAACGTCGTTTATGTTTTTCGTCTGACGCAGCTTCTTTAAGGCATCGGCCCCGGCGTCATTGTCTATATTGAGCACGGTTATCGCGTCGCCGCCGGACTTTATACGCCCGAACGTCATACCCGCGATATTTATATTGCTCTTTCCCAGAATAGTCCCTATATCCCCCACCACGCCCGGGAGGTCCTTGTTCGAGATATAGATGAGGTGGCCCTTCGGGACCAGGTCCACGTAGAAATTATTTATCCTTATTATCCTGGGGTCTGTCTTGGTAAACATGCTCCCCATCACCAGGTTCTTGCCCTTGTCGGTCTCCACGGTGACCGCGATGGCGTTAGCGAAATCCATTATCTCGCTTGTCTTGGATTCCGTAACCTCGATGCCGCGGTTCTTCGCTATCAAAAGCGCGTTCATATAATTTATGCTCTCCTGCAATATCGGAGAGAGTAACCCCTTCAGGCAGGCCATGGTGATGGGCGCCACGTCGTATTCGGCGACATCGCCTATGTACTTCACCTTGACCTTATTTACCTGGCTCGTCGTAAGTTGGGACTGCAAAAGCCCTATCTTCTCGGCCAGGTCAAGGTACGGCCGGAGGTTTTTCAAACTTTCCGAATCTACAGACGGCACGTTTACCGCGTTCCTTATACCCGCGTTAAGCATGGCGTCCCGTACCGCCTGCGCCATATCAATGGCGACGTTTACCTGCGCCTCTTCGGTAGAGGCCCCGAGGTGAGGGGTGGTTATAACATTGGGCCTCTTTAAAAGCGAGCTTGTCTGAGGCGGCTCTTTCTCATAGACATCAAGCGCCGCCGCGCTGACCTTGCCCTCCTCAAGCGCCTCATCCAGCGCCTTTTCGTCCACAATGCCGCCTCTGGCACAATTCACTATCTTTACGCCGTCCTTCATCATCTTGAACTCATCCCTGCCTATGATGTGCCTGGTCTCCTCGGTCAGAGGCGTGTGCACGGTTATATAATCGGAATTCTTGAAAAGCGTCTTTAAATCCGCCAATTCCACGTCCATCTTTTTGGCCTTATCGCTGGAAAGATACGGATCGTAAGCGAGCACCTTCATCTTGAAGCTCAGGGCCCTTTTCGTGACCTCGGCCCCTATCCTACCGAGCCCAACCACCCCGAGGGTCTTTCCGTAAACCTCGGTGCCCATAAATTTTTTCCTGTCCCACTTGCCTTCTCTCATCGAGATATACGCCTGAGGTATATTGCGCGACATCGCCAGTATCATGCTTATCGTATGCTCGGCGGTGGATATGGTATTTCCGGCGGGCGCGTTCATGACTATAATGCCTTTTTTGGAGGCCGCCTCCACGTCCACGTTATCCAGGCCGACCCCTGCCCTGCCTATGACCTTCAGCCTTTCGGAGGCGGAGATTATATCCGCCGTAACCTTTGTCCCGCTGCGCACTATAAGCGCGTCGTAATCTTTTATCGCGCTCTTAAGCTCCGGAGGGGGTAGCTTCGGCCTTACGTCGACCTTAAACCCCTTTTCCTTCTCAAGAATAGCGACGCCCTCTTTCGCGAGCGGGTCGCTTATAAGTATCTTTATCTTAGGCATATCCGAACCCCTTTTGTTTTTTAAATGGTGAATACGTTAAGGGCCGCGCCAAGTCCGCTGCCCAATTTAAATTTATAGCCCAATTCCTTGAGGGCCGTCTCCAGGGCCGAGATGGCCGTAATCGTGTCAAACTCGACCATATAGCCCATATGGGCGATCCTGAATATCTTCCCCTTTACGTGGCCCTGCCCGCCCGCTATGGTAACGCCGTATTTATTGCGCATCGTCTTTACCAGGAGCTGTCCGTCTATACCCTCCGGCGCTTTTACCGCCGTAACGGCGTTGGACGGGGAGCTTGAAAAAATCTCAAGGCCAAGCGCCGCGACGGCCGCCCTTGTGGCCTTCGCGAGCCTCGCGTGCCTCGCCAGGACGTTTTCCATGCCCTCTTCCTTTATTATATCTATCGCCTTGCAAAGCCCTCTCACCAGACCGACGGCCGGTGTCCATGGCACATCGTTTTTATCAAGTGATTTTTTATACGCCTTGAGGTCGAAATAATACTTCGGGATGTCTGACTTCGCGACCCTGTCCATCGCCTTTTTCCCGACGCTCAAAAACGCCAGGCCCGGAGGCAGCATCATGCCCTTCTGCGAGCCGCCGCATACCACGTCCACCTTCCAGCCGTCGGTGTCTAACTCGTCGGCGCACAGGCCGCTGATGGCGTCCACAATCAAAACTGCGTCGGTGGAGGAGGTTATCTTCGCTATGGCCTCTATGTCGTTCCTCGTGCCGGTCGAGGTCTCGGTCAACGTGGCAAAGACGGCCTTGACGCCTTTGGATGCCTCGAGCTTATCCTTCACGACCTTGGGGTCGACTGCGCGGCCCCATTCCACGTCCACGGGTATCATCTCGATGCCGTAGGCCTTGCATAACTCGCCGAAACGCTCCCCGAATTTTCCCCCGCGCACCACAATCGCCTTATCACCGGCGGAAAGCACGTTCACGACCGCCGCTTCCATAGCGCCGGTGCCGCTTGAGGCAAACGTAAATACGTCGTTTTTCGTCTTAAAGACATACTTAAGGCGCTCCACGGCCTTTTTGAATATATCCTGATACTGCGAGGTCCTGTGATGTATTATCGGCTTGGCGATCTCCAGCAGCACCTCTTCAGGCACCGGGGTCGGCCCCGGCGCCATTATATAATTCTTTTTCATCTCTCCCCCTTCTTTTTCTGAATGCGTCTTGTATCCTGCGCCGCGTGAGGTCCTTATTTCCTTAGTGTGACCTTTAAAACCTCATCCATATTCTCTACGGGTATAAGTCTCAATTTCTTAAGGATGCCCTTTGGTATATCGTTCAAATCCTTTTTATTTTCCCTCGGAAATACGACACTCTTCAGGCCCGCCCTGTGTGCCGCCAGAAACTTCGCCTTTATGCCGCCAACGGGCAGTACCCTGCCTCTCAAGGTAATTTCGCCGGTCATAGCCACGTTGCGCCTCACCGGGCGCTTGGTAAAGCTCGAGACAAGCGCCGTGGCCATAGTGATGCCGGCCGAAGGGCCGTCTTTGGGGATCGCCCCTTCCGGTATGTGTATGTGAATATCAAGATTGCGCGGATTGGACCCGTTTTTAATGCCGAATCTCCTGCTCTTTGACCTTATATAGGTAAGGGACGCCTTGGCCGATTCCTGCATCACCTCGCCCAGCTTGCCGGTCAGGATAAGTTCGCCTTTGCCTCGGACAAGGGACGTCTCTATGTTCATTATCTCCCCGCCCGTCTCCGTCCACGCGAGTCCGGTGGCGACGCCGATCTCATCGCGCTTATTAGCGCCGTTGTCGATGTATTCCGGCGGCCCGAGGTATTTGTGTATGTTTTTCGAAGTGATATCGATCTTTATGTCTTTGTTCTTTTTCACGACCTCGCGCGCCGCCTTGCGGCAGACCTCCGCCAGTTTTCTCTCCAGGCCCCTGACACCCGCCTCGCGCGTATACTGTCTTATTATCGCGAATATGACCTTTTCGCTAAAAGATATCTTTATCTCCGAAAGCCCGCAGTCCTTTATCTGCTTCGGCAGAAGAAACGATCTTGCTATGTTGAATTTTTCATACTCCGTATAGCCCGGCATCTTAATGATCTCCATCCTGTCCTGCAGGGGCAGGGGGATATTATACTGGATGTTGCTCGTCGTTATAAATATCACATCCGAAAGGTCATAACTAACCTCAAGGTAATGGTCGCTGAAGGTCTTGTTTTCCTCCGGGTCAAGCACCTCCAGAAGCGCGCTTGTCGGGTCGCCGCGGAAATCCATCGACATCTTGTCGATCTCATCCAGCAGGAATACGGGGTTTCTGGACTTTGCCTTGCGCATGGACTGTATGATGCGGCCCGGCAGCGCCCCTATATATGTGCGCCTGTGCCCTCGTATCTCCGCCTCGTCCCGAACCCCGCCCAGGGACACCCTTACGAAACGCCGCCCCAGCGCCCGAGCTATCGACTTGGCCAGAGACGTCTTGCCGACGCCGGGCGGGCCGACAAAGCACAATATCTGCCCTTTGGGCGAACTCGAAAGCTTCCTGACAGCGAGATACTCGAGTATCCTTTCCTTGGGTTTGTCCAATCCGTAGTGGTCCTCATTCAAGATCTTCTCGGCGTTTGTTATATCGAGGTTGTCCTTGGTCTTCGCGGACCATGGCAGGCTCACAAGCCAATCAACATAATTCCTTATGACCGTCGCCTCCGGAGATACGGAAGGCATCTTTGAAAGCTTGTTTAACTCTCTCTCGGCCAGCTCCTTGGTCTCCTTGTCCATGCCCGAAGCGGCTATCTTCGCCCTCATATCGGATATCTCGGAATTAATGCCGTCCTTGCTTCCCAGCTCTTTTTCTATCGCCTTGAGCTGCTCATTGAGAAAGTAATCCTTCTGGGATTTTTCTATCTGCCTTTTTATGTTCGACATTATCTTTTTTTCGACCTTCAATATCTCGATCTCTGAGTTAAGGATGCGGGCTATCGCCTTCATCCTGGCCATATTGTCCGTTATCTCCATAAGATTCTGCTTCTCCGATATCTTCAAGGCGAGATGCGAAGATATGACATTGGCCAGCTTGAGGGGATTGTCTATAACCAGCGTGGTGGATATGAGTTCCGTGGAAAGCTTCGGACTCAGCTTTACGTATTCCTCGAACTGGCCCTTAAGTGTGCGCATCACGGCCTCCACCTCTATGTCTTTCCTGCATTCTGTCTCTATACTCTCCACCTGGACCCTATAGAAATCCTTGTTGCCTACGTATCTCTTTATCCTGGCGCGAAACCTGCCCTCCACCAGCAGCTTGACCGAACCGTCGGGCAGCTGGAGATGCTGAAGGACCTCGGCCACGGTGCCGATCTTGAATATCTCGTCTTCCTTCGGATTCTCGACGCGAAGCTCCTTCTGGGCGGTGAGAAATATAAACCTGTCGGAAGACATCGTCGCCTCAAGCGCCTTTATAGACCGCGCCCTGCCCACCAAGAGAGGCACCAGCATGTCCGGAAACAACACTATATCCCTCAGCGGCAGAAGCGGCAGCGTGTTGTTTTTCGCGATATTCTTTGTCGGATTTCTATTTGCCAACGTCTTGTCCTTGTGACTACTTTTTCTTTATGACCTCGTCCACGATGCCGTATTCGCTGGCCTCTTCCGCAGTCATAAAATAATCCCTGTCGGTATCTTTTTCTACTTTTTCTACGGCCTGGCCGGTATGATGCGCCAGTATCTTATTTATCCTCTCGCGCAGGCGCAGTATCTCTTTGGCGTGTATATTTATGTCTGAGGCCACTCCCTGTATGCCTCCCCACGGCTGATGTATCATTATCCGCGCGTGCGGAAGCGCGTAGCGCCTTCCCTTCGTGCCGGCGGCGAGCAAAAGCGCGCCCATGCTGCTTGCCTGCCCCACGCAATATGTGGATACCCTGGGCTTCACGAACTGCATGGTATCGTAAATAGCGAGGCCGCTGGTAACCGCGCCTCCGGGTGTGTTTATATATACGTTGATGTCTTTGTCGCTCGCCTCCATCTGCAGGAATAGAAGCTGAGCTATCACGATATTAGAGACATTGTCGTCGATCGCCGTGCCTATAAAGATTATCCTGTCTTTAAGAAGGCGCGAATATATGTCATACGCCCTTTCCGCCCTGCCCGTCTGCTCCACGACCATCGGTATAAGTAAGCTCATCGCTACCTCCTCGCGTAATCCCCCAACTCCACATGTTAAACGACGTTTAAGGTGTGAAGTTAGCGTTGGTTATCACAAAATCCAGCACCTTTCTCTGTTTTATATCCTCTTTTAAGTTTTCCGTCAGATTATGCTCTTCATAATATTTCCGGACCTCTTCTTCCTTGCGCCCGGAGGAAAGCGCTATCGCCTTAAGCGCCGCGTCGGAATCCTTTTTCTCCGCCTTTATATTTTCCAGGCGGGCTATTTCCTCCATAATAAAAAACGCCCGGACCTCCTTGGCCGCCTCTGCCTTGAGGCCTTCTTTCAAATAATCACGCCTGGATTTGATATCCTCCTCGGCAAGCCCCTGTCTTCTGAGTCCCGCCTCGGCCCTTTCGATGAGCGCCGCGAGGTGCTTATCAACCATAAACTGCGGGGCCTCAAAGGGCGCGTTCTTATCCAAAAGGGCCAGGGCCTGATTGATGAGGTCCTTTTTCTCCTCGGACCTGTTTCTCATTTTGATATTCTCGCGGACGGCCTCACGCAGCTCCGACATATTCCGGAATTTTCCCAGCGTGGCCGCGAATTCGTCATTAAGCTCCGGCAGGACCTTTTTCTTTATCTCCCTCGCCTTAACGTGGAATTTCGCCTTTTTTCCCGCCACTTCCTTTTTTGAGTAATCCTTAGGCAGGACCTTTTCAAGCTCGGTCTCACCGCCGACCTTCAGGCCCTTCAGGGAATCGGCCGGTATAAATCCGCCCTCACCTACGAAAAGCCACGCGTTTTCTTTTCTCTCCGACGGATACCCCTCCACCTCGCAATCGGTATCGGCCACGACGTAATCTCCGTCCTCGGCCGCGCCCTCTTTGGTCGCAAATTTCGCACTCATGCCTCTCAAGGTGTTTATCTCGGATTCCACGTCCGCGTCCTTGACCTCCTTGACGGTCTTTTTGAGCCTCAACCCCTTATACGCCTTGATCCGCACATCGGGCATCATATTGACGGTGGCTTTATACGACATACCTTTTTCCGCGTCAAAATTTATCTCGGATATCTCGGGATATCCGATTATATTCAATCCGGTCTCGCCGGCCGCCTTTTTAAAGGAATCCGCCAAAAGGGTCTTTACGGCCTCGCCGTCGGCCTCCTTCTTGAACCTCCTCCTGACTACATCAAGAGGCGCCTTACCGGACCTGAAGCCCGGCAGAGACGCCGTCTTCGCTATCTCGCGGTATATCTCCTCGAGCCGGGCGGAGACCATGTCCTTCGATATGTGAAACTCTATCAGCTTCTGGTTTTTTCCCGCCTGTCTGACTTTATATCTCATTTACATCCTGAATTTTTCGCCCAGGTAAATCTCTCTCGCCTTGGGCGAGCTTATTAGATCTTCCGCCGTCCCCGATATGAGGATCTTGCCGTCGGACATTATATAAGAGCTGTCCGTGATGGCAAGCGTCTCTCTCACGTTGTGGTCGGTAAGAAGCACACCTATCCCCCGCGTCCTCAGATTGGATATTATCTGCTGGCACTCAAAGACGGCTATAGGGTCTATACCGCTGAATGGCTCGTCCAAAAGGACGAACAACGGGTTGGTGACGAGGGCGCGCGTTATCTCAAGCCGGCGTCTTTCCCCTCCGGAGAGCGTATACGCCTTGCTCTTTCTGAGGTGCCTGATGTTGAGTTCGCCCAACAGCACCTCAAGCCTCTTTTTTCTCTCCCGCATCGGCAAGGGCAGTGTCTCAAGCACCGCCATAATATTTTCTTCCACGCTCAATTTCCTGAAAACGGAGGGTTCCTGCGAAAGATATCCTATGCCCTGGCTGCAGCGCTCATGCATCGAAAGGCGCGCCACGTTGCGGTCGCCGAAAAAGATACTGCCTTCATCGGCCTTTATCAATCCGGTGACCATATTGAACGTCGTCGTCTTTCCCGCCCCGTTAGGCCCCAAGAGGCCAACGATCTCGCCCGCCCTTATGGTCAGGTTGACGCCGTCGACGACCCTTCGTCCGCTGTAGGATTTTATCAGATTCTTAATCTCCAATAAATTCATTTCCCGGGTCCTTTTTTGAGTATATGACTATCTCCGGATTGCCTGTAAGCACCGCCTGGCCGCTGGCCACCGTATAAGTTATCTTCTGGCCCTTCGCGATATCCTCGCCCCGCTTGAGCTCGACGTTGCCTCCGGCTATGATCTCCTCTATATCGCGCGAGTCGGGGTTAAAAAACACATCAAGAAAATCCGCCTTTAACTCACCCCGCGGCTCGAGGACGCGGACACTGTCAAAAAAAGAGGCCTTGTTGCCCGCGTAGTCTATGATAAGCGGGCCGTTGCAGTTTATGACCATATCGTCCTGCTTTACGGTGATCTCTTTAATTAATTGTATCTCTTCCTCTTTAGTGCTCGCGGAGGCGCCCCGGCCCGAGGCGTAAAGACCGTCCTTCTCCACCTCCACAAAACTTTCGCTTGTCACTTTCTCCGTGGCCGAATTCCATTCGAAGCAATCCGCGCAAAGGCATACACCGTCTGAGGTCGTTACCTTCACATTATTTTCGAGTTTTACTGAATTTTCTTTTTTATTATACCTTCCGTCATCCGCGGTCAAATTCACGGTCCTGTCTTTATTGTAGGTATTCGCCTCTATCTCCTTCAATATTATTATATCGTCTATTATATCGGCGGACCGTCCGTTTATATCCCATTTTTTCATCCCGTTCTTCGTATATCCGGTCATATCAAAAGACAGGACCTGCTGCTCTTGATGGGAAGGTGAATCGGGCAACGCCTCCGCCGCCGGTGCCGTGGTTTCTTCCCGGGGCGGCGGCTGTTCGGGAACACCTTTCGCGCAGCCGAATAAAAATAATAGAATTAAGATAGCAAGGGAGTATATCTTTTTCATTCGGGCCTCGTCTTCCATCTCCTGTGCATCCATGCCCACTGAGAGGGATACTGCCTGATATAGGCCTCGATCGCATCCGACCACTTTTGAGTACATCTCAGTATGTCTTTATCTCTGTCGGCGCCCGGATCGGGATAGATCGGCTTGCCGGCGATAAAACGCAGCTTACCGTTCTCTCTTACGGCGACAGTCGGCACGATAGGCGCGCCGGAAAGAAGCGATATAGCGGCCGGGCCGACAGGCGTATAGGCCTTCCGACCCAAAAAATCCACAAACACGCCCTTGATGCTGTCAACGTCCTGGTCGGGAACAATCGCCAGGAGCCTGTTGGCCTTAAGTATATTAAGGGACTTTTTCAATACGTTTTTATCGTCCCTATACAACGTCTTGACGCCTCTGGACTCACGCAGCGAGACCAGAAAATTATTGTAAGGCCGATAATATACGCGCCGCGCGATAACGGTGATGTCGATCCCGTTCGCCGCTACAAACGCGCCCGCCATCTCCCAGTTTCCTATGTGGCTGGAAAGCGCTATTGCGCCCCTGCCTTCGGAAAGGGCCTTTTTAAGCACGGCTATGCCCTCGGCCCCTTCCATGAAATCCGTCGAGCGTCCTTTATCCAGCGCCGGTATCTTCATGCATTCCACGGCGGTCATACCCAAACCGCGAAACACGCCTCTGGCTATCTTTTTTATCCGGTCGTCGGATTTTTCGCCCGCGAAAACACTTCGCAAATTAAGCAGAGTTATGTCCCTGTATTTAGGCAGGATGTAATAGGCTGACTCCCCGAAAAAGGCCGCCAATCCGAGCGCCATTCTGTACGGTAATATGACTATTATTATATGAAGGAGCCTGAAAAGTAAATATAAAAAAAATCTGTACGGCTTACGCTTCATAGAGGATTATGCTATCATAATCTTATAATAAATGCAAGTTAAAAAGTTTCTTGCGCAGGAGGATATCAGGGTTCAGGGTACAGGGTTCAGGGTTCAGGGTTCAGGGTTCAGGGTACAGGGTACAGGGTACAGGGTACAGTAAGGCATTAACAAGGCCTTAAAAAATAACTTGACAGTTTAGACGACGTCTAAAGTGTCAAGTTACGGCGTGGTTAGCCGGTGTTTACCACCTACAAGCAGGGAAAGGTTAAAGAAATTAAATCCTCGGCGGAAACGATGAATCTCGGACGGCGCAAATTAATAATAGCTCTCTACGGCCTCGGCCCATCTGCCCTGGGCCTTCAATATCAAATTTATCACCTCGCGCACCGCGCCTCTGCCGGCCTCCTTCGTCGTGATATAATGCGCCTCGTCCTTGGCCTCCGCGGCCGCCCCTGGAACCGCGACGGCAAAACCGACCTTTCTTAAAACCGGTATATCGACCAGATCGTCTCCGATAAAACAGCACTCCTCGGCCTGAAGTTTAAAATCGGACAATATCCCGGCAAATGCCTCGGATTTCTTCAGGGCGTTCTGATATACCTTGTCGACGCGCATATCCCTGGCGCGCCTGGCGACGATCTTTGATTTTTTCGCCGTGAGGATGGCGCTTTTAAGGCCCGCCCGGGACCAAAGCACCAGTCCCATCCCGTCGGTAGCGTCAAAAAATTTTAACTCGTCTCCGGAATTCGCGTATACCATCCGGCCGTCCGTAAGGACGCCGTCCACATCCATTATAAGAAGCCGGACCTTTTTTGCCCTCGCCTCGATCATACCAGGCCCGCCTTTAGCAGGTCCTGCACGTCGAGCAGGCCCACCGGGCGGCCCTTACCGTCCACCACCGGAACCTCGTCGATCTTCTTCTGCCGCAATATCTTGAGCGCGTCGACCGCCATCATATCGCCGCGGACCGTTACAGGGTCTTTTGTCATAAATCTCTTTATGGTTTTATTCGTTATACTCTCGCCGGACCTCAAATGCCTCCTGAGATCTCCGTCGGTAAATATGCCTTTCAGCGCGCCCTTTTTGTCCACAACGCTCGCGCTGCCCGCCCTCGCCCTGGTTATCTTAAGCAAGACGTCCTTTACGAGCCCTGTCTCCTTTACCACGGGATTCTCCCTGCCCTTTCTCATTATATCCGCCACGCGCAGAAGGAGCCTCTTTCCCAGATTGCCTCCCGGATGATACAGCGCGAAGTGTTCGGCCTTAAAGCCCTTTTTTTCCTGAATGACCACTGACAGCGCGTCGCCCATAGCAAGCATCACCGTGGTGCTTGTGGTGGGCGCGAGCCCCAGCGGACACGCCTCTTTTTTGACGCTTACGTCCAGCACGCAGTCGCTGTTGCGGGCCAACGCGGAATTGGTATTCCCGACCATCGCTATCAGGCCGGCGCCTATCCTTTTGATGACCGGCAGCAGCCGTATTATCTCCTCGGTCTCGCCGCTGTTAGAGATGGCTATCACGCAATCCTGTCCCGTTACCATCCCCAGGTCCCCGTGCAGGGCCTCCGCCGGGTGAAGAAACAGGCTCGGCGTGCCCGTGGATGAAAGAGTGGCGGATATCTTCTGCGCGATAAACCCCGGCTTGCCCATACCCGTCACGATAACGCGGCCCTTGGTCCTTAAAATCAGCTTCACGGCCTTCTCGAAATTTTTATCGATGCGCCTTATCAGCTCCCTGACCGCCCGCGCCTCTATCTCAAGGACCCTTCTCGCCTTATTTACGCTCATCTCCTCCTCGCTATCTTTGATATCTCCGCGGCCCTGCGCAGAACGCCTTCCAGCTCCGCGAGGGCAAGCATGTTCGGTCCGTCGCAGAGGGCCTTGTCGGGGGAGTCGTGGACCTCTATAAACATCCCGTCCGCTCCGACGGCGGAGGCCGCGCAAAGAAGCGGCCCTATGAACCTTCTTTCCCCGCCGCTCCTGCCGCCGAGTCCTCCGGGCATCTGCACGGAATGGCTCGCGTCGTATATGACCGGGACCTCCATTTCCTTTATTATAGCCAGCGAGCGAAAGTCGCTCACGAGATTGTTGTATCCGAAACTCGTGCCGCGCTCCGTTATTAGAACCGAGCCGTTACCCGCCGAATTAATTTTTTCGACGGCGTATTTAACCTCCCACGGAGACGAGAACTGTCCCTTTTTAATATTGACGGGGCGGCCCGTCTTGGCCGCCGCGGTTATTATATCGGTCTGCCTGCTCAAAAGCGCCGGTATTTGAATAACGTCTAAGACCTCTGCGGCCTTTTTCGCCTCTTCCTTAGCGTGTATATCGCTCAACACCGGAACGCCTGTCTTCTCCTTTACCTTTTTCAATATCCTCAGGCCCTCCTCCGGGCCCGGCCCTCTATATGAGCTTACGGATGTCCTGTTCGCCTTGTCATAGCTTGATTTAAATATAAAAGGTATGCCGATCCTCGCGGCTATCTTTTTTATCTCCGTCGCGTGAAAGAGCGCGCTTTCCTCGCTCTCTATGACGCACGGGCCCGATATCAGCACAATCGGATTCGCGCCGCCTATTTTTATATTTCCGATTTTTACCTCTCTCATCATCAAACTCCCATCGCGCTTTTCGCCTTTTGCAGGTCTTCCGGCGTATCAATGCCTATCGTGTCGAATTTCGTCTCCACCACCTTGATCTTATAGCCGTTCTCAAGGACCCTAAGCTGCTCAAGGCCCTCGGCGGTTTCCAGATGCGATTTCGGAAAATTGGCGAATTCGAATAAAAAATCCTTTGTGTAGGCGTAAAGCCCGAGGTGCTTAAAATAGCGCGGGAGAGAATCGGATCTCCGATACGGGATTATCGACCTTGAGAAATAAAGCGCGAAACCGTTTTTATCGCTTGTCACCTTGACCACGTTGGGGTTTCCTATCTCCTCGGCGTCCTCTATCCTTTTGGCCAGGGTCGCCATATAGACGCCCTCGCCTTCCAGCACGGCCCCCGCAAGCTCATCGATCATCTCCGGCCGTACCATCGGCTCGTCGCCCTGGATATTTACCACGACTTCGACCTCCATCGGGTTGATGACCTCCAGCAGCCTATCCGTGCCGCTCGGCTGGTCCGGCGAGGTATAGACCGCCTTGGCGCCGAAGGCCTTCGCCGCGTCTATCACCTGATCGCTGTCGGTCGCTATTATCAGGTCTTCAAGCAATTTGGATTTTTTCGCGTTCTCCCACACGTGCCGGACTACGGGCTTGCCGCCCAAATCCGCGAGTACCTTGCCCGTAAACCTGGCGGAGTTGAATCTGGCCGGTATAACCCCCACAACCCTCATCTCTTCCTCCTGCCGGACCGTCCTCCGGCGCCTGTCTTTCTTATCTCCGTACGTATCTTCTCGATAAGCTCGTCCCGAGTCACCACGGCCACGCCCACCTTGCCCACCACGATGCCGGCCGCGCAGTTAGCTATATGCGCCGCCTCTATATTCCGCGCTCCGGAGGCCATCGCGAGCGTGTAAGCGCTTATGACCGTATCGCCGGCCCCCGAGACATCATATACGTCCTGGGCGACAGTGGGTATGTTTGTCACCCTGCCTGACCTCTCAAAGACGCGCATCCCGTCTTCGCCAAGCGTTATAACCAGGGCCTCGGAATTCAACCGCTTAAGCAGCCTCTTTCCCATATCCTCAAGAGACGCGCCGCCTTCGGCCTTAACGCCGAGCGCCTTCGCGGCCTCATAATGGTTGGGCGTCAGGGCGGTGGCGTTTTTATAAAGAGAGAAATGGTTCTCCTTCGGGTCCACTGTTATGATTTTTTTATGGGCCTTTGCCAATTTTATCAATTTTCTGATAAGCCGGGGAACGACCACACCCTTGCCGTAATCCTCGATAATTACAGCGTCTATATTTTTTATAATACCCTCGGCAAAGGCCAGGAGCTCTTTTACGATATCATCGTCTATATTCGCCTCCGCCTCCCTGTCTATCCTCACCACCTGCTGGTGATGGGCGATAACGCGCGTCTTAAGGACCGTGGGGCGTTTTTTGTCCCTGACTATTCCGTTTACGTCTATATCCCGCTTCGCGAGTTCATCAACAAGGATCCTTCCCCTTGCGTCGTCTCCTATCACCCCGCCCGCGTACACCTTCGCTCCGAGCGCCCGAAGATTATGGGCCACATTGCTGGCGCCGCCGGGCATAACGCTTTCGGAGGCCACCCGCACCACCGGCACCGGGGCCTCCGGTGAAATGCGGGAGACCTTGCCCCATATAAATTCATCGAGCATAAGGTCGCCCACCACAAATATCGAGGCAGAACCGAAATCGCCTATCAATTTTTTCAATCTTTTTATACTAAGATCTCTCACGTCCGATTGCCCTCCCGCAGGCATAAAATTCTATCATTTATAAGAGGCAGTGTCAACGGGTTTCATCCGGCGTTTCTCGAGGCGCGCTTGGGGGCGTATTCGTCCTCTATCTCGCCCACTATCTCCTCTATTATATCCTCAAGGGTCACTATGCCGACCGCTTTTCCATTCGGATCCGCGACCACGGCAAAATTGGTCTCCTCCCGCTGCATATTTTTCAGGATGTCCTCCAGCAGGTCCTCTTTTTTCGCCAAAAAGCAGGGCCGCATAACCTCAAGCGCCTTTTTTTCGGCCTCCTCGGTGAGAAGGTCCGTCGCCTTGATGACCCCGGATATATTCTCCGGGCCCTCGCCGTAGACGGGTATCCAGGAATACCCGGTCTCTATTATAATCCCGATGATGTCCCTGACGGTGGTTTCCGTGGAGGCGGAGACCACGTCCTTAAGCGGCACCATAATATCCTCCGCGTCGGTGCTGCCGAAATCGAATATCTCGTAGGCCATATCGGTAAAGACCTCGTCCATGACACCCTTCTTCATATCTTCCTTAATAATAAGCTTTAATTCCTCCCTTGTGACAAAATGGCTCTTTTTCGCGCCCTTGGCCCTGATGGACTTCGCGAATATGGCGGCCAGATTCCCGGCAAAAAAGACCAGAGGGAATAAAATAAAATAGGCCGCCTTCATAGGCAGGGCCAGCGCCAGGGATACCGGGGTCGGGTTTTTGCGCGCCAGCATCATAGGTATCAGCTGGCCGAATATCAAGACAAGCGGCAGCATTATCAGGGCCGATACCGAGGCCGCGGTGTTGGCGTTACCAAAAAACCGCATCGCGGCGCCCGACGCCAGAGAGGAACCGGCTATAACCGCGATATTGACTCCGACAAGCGTAGTCGCTAAAAGCTTTTCCGGATTCTCGAGGAGAAAATCGAGATGCCTGGCCCTTTTGTCGCCCTTGAGCGCGCGGTGCGATATCTTTATCCTGTTCGAGGATATGATACCCATCTCCGAGCCGGCGAAAAACGCCTGCACCGCGAGTGAAACGATTATCAATAATACCGATATCAAAAAAGTCATATAATCTAACCTTCTCCACCTACGAGGTGGGAATAACCTACTCCTAGTTGGACAGTTTAGACGTCGTTCAAAGTGTCCAACTATTACCCCACGCCTTATTCCTTAACCCGCTCACCCGCTAACCATTCCCGCCTACGAGGTGGGAATGGCCTACTATCCTTTGGAGGAGCGCCTCTTTGTCCCTGATGTCGCCTATTACCTCTTCAAGCAGGTCCTCAAGCGTAACAAGGCCCACAAGCTTGCCCTTTTCGTTATTCACAAGCGCCAGGTGTATCCTTCTGGCCCTGAATTCCTTCAGCAAAGAACTCAGGCGCATATCCCTTGTTACGTAAAACGGCTGTCTCAATATGCCCCTTATATCCGCGCCCGCCGGCGGCTCGAGCTTTTTCTTAAGAAGCTCCTTTGCGTAAAGGATGCCCAGGATATTCTTCGGCTTGCCCTCGTAGACCGGAACCCTCGAAAGCTCCGCCTCCCTGATGGCGAAACACATCTCCTCCACGGGCATATCGACCGGAAAAGAGACTATGTTTCCGCCCTGCACCATAACGTCCTCGACCTTTTTATCGCTCATCTGGATAACATCCTCCATCATCTCGGCCTCTTCCTTGTCGAGGATGCCCCCCTTGGAATACCCCACCTTTATAGCGCTCTCAAGTTCGTCCTTTGTTATAGTGCCTTCGGGCCGTTTAACCTTGCCCACAAAAAAATCCAGTATGCCTGTCTTCAAGACGCGCCTGAAGGGAAACACAAGGCGCGAAAAGGCGCTGAGAAAAGGCGCGATAAAAAGCGATATACGCTCCGCGTTCTTTATCGCGATTATCTTGGGCATAATCTCGCAGAATATTACGACTATCGCGGTCATAGACGCTATGGCCACCCCCATTCCGGATGGGCCCAATAGCCGCATCATCAGCGAGGCCGCTATGCTGGAGGCGAATATATTGGCGAGCATATTCCCGATAAGTATGGTGATGAGCAGGTCCGTGGGATTTTGGAGCAAAGAGTTCAATGTGTCGGAATTTTTCGCGTTATTCAACCTGAGGCGCTTTATCCTTACCTTGCTCAGGCTGAAGACAGATGTCTCGGAGCCCGAAAAAAACGCGGACATAAGAAGGAATATCAAAATCGCGGCGAGATTATAATACATAGGGCGCTAAATCCAATCCTTCCTCCTGAAATATATCAGCATGCCGACTCCCAAAAAAAGCATCGCCGCCACTATGCTGAAAAACCCCCATTCGTGCCGCAGGAGAGGCATATTGGAAAAATTCATCCCGTAGACGCCCGTTATCAATGTCAGCGGCATCATTATGGTCGCTATAATGGTAAGCACTTTCATTATGTCGTTTGTCCTGTTGGATATCGTGGAAAGGTACGCGTCAAACGCCCCGTTTATCACGTCTCTGTAGGTATCTATGGAATCGTTTATGAATATCATATTGTCATAGACATCGCGAAAATATACCCTTGTCCTGGAATGGATGAACTGGAAATTTTCCTTTGAGAGGAAATTCACTATATCCCGCTGGGGCCCGATAAAGCGCTTCATATACATTATGTCTTTTTTAACGGCGAATATGTTGTTGAGTGTCCTCTGCGTCGGATTCTTCAAGACCTGGTTTTCTACATTGGTTATCTTACCGTCCATCACGTCCAGGACCGGAAGATAATTATCCACGAGGGAGTCGATGACAAGGTGAAGCAGCCTGTCGGAACCCTTGGACATCGTGGCGGGGTTCTTCTGGGTCCTGTCCAGCGCCGTCTCCACCGCCTTTATGGGATCCTGATGGATCGTTATGATGAAATTTCTGCCGAGACAGATATTAAGCTCCACTGTCCTCACCCTCTGTGTCCGGGGCGTCGTGGCGGCGGCGTGTATCGCGATAAAGATATATTTCTCGAACTGGTCTATCTTGGGCCGGGTAAGGGTTGTAACGCAGTCCTCCAGCGTGAGGGGGTGAAGCTCAAAGACCTTCTCCAGTATATCCAATTCTTCCTTGCCCGGGTTAATGAGGTCCAGCCATAAGAGTCCTTCCCCGGAATGAACCACGCGCTTCATCTCTTCTTCGCTAAGCTTTCTTACGATATGATTATTTCCTTTGCAGTAAAGCAGTGTCATCGCCATAAAATCCCCCGCATTTTTTATCTTCCGGTTTTTTCATGTAATCCTTCCGTCAATCGCATCGCCTTATCGTATACCTCCTCCACTGTTATTGCCTTGAGGCACTTGAAGCCGTTTTCGCAATTATGCGCGAGGCATATTTCGCAGCCCACATCCTTATGCAAAACAACGTCGCCGGCTCCGACGGGGCCCCATCTCTTCGGCCCGAGGCCCGGTTGTTTGCGCCCGAATATCGTGACGTTCGGCGTCCCCACGGCGGTGGCAATATGCACCGGGCCGGAATCATTGGAGATAAACACGCTGCACCGTCTCAAGAGCGCCGCGAGTTCCCTCAGCGAGGTCCGCCCGGAAAAATCTATAATACGGCCCTTCAGCCTTTTTTTAAGCTCGGACACCGCGGCGGGATCCCCCGGTCCGTATATCAATACCACCCGAAACCTCTCATCGGAGGCGAAGGTATTTATCAACGAGGCGAAACGCTCCATCGGCCATCTTTTCGACGGACAACTGGCGTCCGGATGAACGCCTATCAAGACGTCGGAGGCCTTTACGCCCTCCCCGGCCAGCCTCAAAGAGACGCTTTTTTCCTCTCTTTCGCCCACCGGCATATAAAGGTCCCTGCCCGCGGGCCTTGCGCCTATCTCCTTCAATACCTCCAAAGTATACTCCAATTCGTGCTTTTGTCCAAGAAATTTTTTATCCTCCACCGCCTTCGTCAGCAAAAACGGAAGCCTTCTGCCGAAACCGATCCTGCGCGGGATCCCCGCGATAAACGCGATTATGTGCGCGCGGTTGGTGGGATGCAGGATAACGGCCGTGTCAAAATTTTTCCTCCTCAGCCGCAGGGCGAATAAGAGAGTGGATAAAAACCCTTTCTGGGCGCCGTATTTGTCATAGACGATCACCTCATCAAGATACGGATTGCCCTCCACTATATCCTTGGCGTAGGGCCTTACCATAACGCCTATATAGGAATCGGGGTAGGCTTCGCGCGCCGCCTTTATCGCCGGGGTGGAAAGCATCACATCGCCTATCCTGTCCGTCCTTATTATCAATATACGTCGGGGTCTCATCGTCGGTCCTTAAGCATGTCCTTCGCCGCCTCAAACACCTCTTCCGTCTCAATCAGCCGCATGCACTCGTGATTAAACCGGCATTGCGCCTTGCCGCATGGGACGCATTTAATTTTTTTTCTCACCACCCTGTCATCGGCGCCGGTAGGACCGTAGGCCGCCGGGTCCGTGGGCCCGAATATCGCCAAAGTCCTCGTGCCTACCGCCCCCGCGATATGGAGCGGGGCGCTGTCATTGGTAATAAGCATATCGCACTCGCTTAAAACCGAGGCAAGCTGGCAAAGCGTGGTCCTGCCGGAAAAATCGGCGATGCCGGCTCCGGAGGAGCTTATGATCTTTTTCACAAGCGGGGCGTCCTCACCGTCGCCTACCATAATCACGCCGCAGCCCAGGTCGCGCACAAGTCTTCCGGCGAGCTCGGCGTATTTTTCCTCCGGCCATCTCTTGACGGAGCTCTTAGCGCCCGGGCTTATCGCGACCAGCGGCCTCCCCCGGCCCGGGCCGGCCATTATCTTCTTTACGTATTCACCGTCCCCGGGCGGTATGTGCAGGTAAAAACGGAAATCCTCCTGTCCGACGCCTATGCCCATAGAAGAGAGCTTCCACAAATGCCGGAGCTTTTTATGTCTGATGCCTTTCGGGGCGGCGCGGAAAGGATCCGTCCCGTATCTTGAGCCGATTAAAAACCGAAATAACGAGTTTCTCATATCCGCGACAAAATCGTAGTCGGCGCGCCTCAACCGGGCGATAAGCCTCAGCTTGTCCCGCAGGCCGGACCTCTTATCGTAACTTATGACATCGGAGACCGCGGGGTGTTTTTCGAAAAGCCCGATGCCGGCCGGCGAGACCATAACGTCTATGGCGGATGCGGGAAAATTTTCGGAAAGGGCCCTAAGGACCGGGGTCGTCAAAACGATATCGCCGATATTGCTCAACGTTATAAAAAGTATCCTTTTTATCTCGGACTGTTTTATTTTCATAATCCGCGTCCGTTCCTCCGCCCATACGCGCCGGAAGAGGCGGACTCCCTTAAATATCCGCGCCTCTCAAGCGCCCCCATAACATCACCGGGTGATATCGCCGTCATGCACCTGTTTTCGCGGCATCCTGTGTCCAGGCAGGGTATCTCACACCCCACATCCTTTCTCAGGACAGTGTAACTGCCCCTTCCGTACGGGCCGGTTATATCCGGCGAGGTCGGACCGAAAATCGCGATCACGTTCGCGCCAACGCCCACGGCTATGTGCATAGGGCCGGAGTCGCCGGATACCACCAGGGCGGCCCTCCGCAGAACGGCGGCAAGCTCCCTTATCCCGGTCTTTCCGCATAGAGACACCGCCCGGCCCTTCATAGCCCCCGATATCTCATCGGCGAGCCCCTTGTCCTTCTCCGCGCCCGTTATCAATATCCTGAGGCCGTATTTTTCGATAAGCATGTCCGCGAGTTCCGCGAACCTGCGCGTGGGCCATCTCTTGGGAGGCCAATTTCCTCCCGGGTTAAGCACCGCGATTCTCTCATCCGGCCTCACACCCGAGCCCTCAAGGATGCGGGCGGCGGACTCCTTGTCCCGCTCGTCTATAAAAAACTCGTAGTCCTTATTGGAGGTGTCGGCGCCTACCGCCCGCGCGAGGGCGAGAAAATGCTCGACCCGATGCTCCGGCACCGTCGGATTGGGTAGGCTCCTGGTCAAAATAAAACCGCGCCTTTTGGTGTCGTAACCCACCCTCTCCTTTATACCCGCCAAAAATGTTATAAACGCCCTTGTCATCGAGCGATGCAGAATAAATGCGGTATCGAATCTCTTTTTTTTAAGCGCGAAGACAAATCTCAATTTTCCGAAAATCGTCTTTTCCGGGCCCCTTTCGTCATATACAATCACCTCCTCGAGGCGCCTGTTCGCCTCGAGGATCTCCCTGCATCTCGGCGGCGCGGCGCATGCGATATGGCTTTCCGGAAACGCCTTTCTCAGCGCCCTGATAAAGGGACTTGTGAATACGATATCCCCGAGCCAGTTGACGTTAAATATAAGTATCCTCGAAGCCGGTTTCGGATGCCCCGCAGAGGCCTTATGGGCGGCCGGACCCGACATCGCCGAGCGGTACATCTTCTCCGTCTCCGCGGCCATCTTATCCATATTGAAGGCCTTTACCACTTTTTCTCTCGCGTTTCTCCCAAAGAGTCCTGCCTTGTCTTTATTGTCAAGCACGTATTTTACGGCCCTCGCCAGGTTGCCGGGGTCTCCTGTCTTAAAAAGCACGCCGGTTACGCCGTCTTCTATCAACGCCCCGATGCCGCCCGTTCCGCTGGCCACGCAGGGCCTGCCCGCGGCCATGGCCTCCGCCAAAGACAGCCCGAGGCCCTCTTTTATGGAAGGCATGACAAACACGTCTATGGCCTTAAGCGCCTTCGCGGTATCTTGGAGAGACCCGGCGAATACTATATTCCCGCGTATTCCCAGATCCGAAGACAATCTCTCAATGCGCGCCTTATCCGGGCCGTCTCCGACGAGTAAAACCCTTACGTTCGGAAAATCCTTAGATAACACCTTCGCGGCTTTTACCAATATCTTCTGGCCCTTGACCGGAGATAGCCGGCCTATCATACCTATGACCGGGGACCCGTCCAGACGCAATTCGCGCCTCGTATCCCTTTTTTCCTTATCCGTGGCCTCTTTTAAAAACCTCCCGGCATCTATGCCGGTATGGATAAGGTGTATCTTTTCGGCCGCCACATTAAAATCCCGTGTAAGCTGGTCCTTTACGGCGCCGCTTATTGCCACGACCCTTCTGCCCCAGCATCCGAATATCCTTCTGCCGAGGCGATTTTTAAAAAAGCCGTGGCAGGTCGTCACGTAGGGCGTCCCGAGAAAAAGCGAAATGAGCGCTGCGAGGGCCTGCGTCACCCTTGTATGCGCGTGTATCAGATCGATGCCCTCCTTCTTTATAAACGGCCCGAGTTTAAAAAAGGCCCTGATGACCTTGGGGCTCAACTCCGATTTCGTCCTGATGTCCAGTCGGATATGCCTTATCCCGTCCCGCTCCAATAAGGGCTCCAGCTCACCGCCGGAGGAGGCCGCGTAGACCTCATGCCCCCTCCGTGTCAACGCGCGGGATATATTCAGGATATAGCTCGTTATCCCGCCGGTATTCAAATGCGTCGCGAGCATAAGTATCTTCATATCACAGGGCTCCGGAAATAAGTTCGTCTACGGCCGAAAGGACATCCTCGACCTTTATGCGCTTCATACACCTGTGGTCCCTCGGACAGACCGGATTATAACAAGGGGCGCACCTGACATTGGCCTTTAAGATCTTACACACCGCCGCGTGCGGCATATGCCTTTTGGGGTCGGTCGGTCCGAAAAGCGCTATCAACGGCCTCTTCAGACAAGCGGCTATATGCAGAGGCGCGCTGTCGGTTGTTATATATACACCGCAGCGTTTTATAAGGGCGGCGAGCTTCAGGATATCCGTCTTTCCCGCGGCTATTATCGGCTTGCTTTTGGTCAGAGCCGCTATCTGCGCGGCCGCCTCCCTGTCCTCGCCGACACCCGTAAGGACCGTCCGTATATTATATTTTTTCGCGAGCTCGTCGCACAGCCGCGCTATGTAAGCCGTATCCCACCTCTTGGAGCGCCATCTTCCGCTGGCGCCTATATTGACGCCCGCCAGCACGCGGCCGGCATCGGTCCAGTTTTCCATCAAAAAATCGTCGGCCCATTTTTCGTTTTCCTTCGGAAGCCATAGCTCCAGCGCCTCATCTCCCTTTTCTATCCCGAGGAGCTTCAGGGTCCTGAACTGATGCGTTACGGGGTCCATCGCTTTTTTCACGGGCCTCACCCGCCTATTGAGCAAAAAACCCCATTTTTTATTGTCGTAGCCGTATCTCGCCGCCGCCATGCTCAAAAAAGACAGGAGGTGGCTGGCCTTATTGTTCTGCAGGTCTATGACAATGTCAAAATCCTCTTTTCTCAGGCGCGAGGCCGTTTTCAAAAGGCCTTTGAGTCCGGCGTCCCTCGCATCAGGGTCGTATACGATGCGCTCGTCTATATAAGGACATCCCCTTAATATATCCGCGGAGGCCAACCCCACCAGCGCTTTTATACGCGCGCCGGGAAATTTTTTTCTTACGGCCCTCAGCGACGGCACGGAAAGAATGACATCCCCCAAGGCGCTGATCTTTATGATGAGTATCTTTTTTAGCGCGAGGGCCTCCCTGTAGACATTGATGGTCGCCTTCGCCATCGCCTGAAGCGAATATTTATTTTCCGCCGTCTTGCGCGCCCTCTCCGCCATCAGGCGCGCGAGGCCCCTGTCCTTGGCAAGGCGTAAAATCGCGTTGGCTATAGAGCGCGGGTCCTCGGGAAACGTCAAAAGGCCGTTCTCGCCGTCCTTTATGATATCCACGATACCGCCGACGCGCGAGGCCACGACCGGGACGCCCGCGGCCTGGGCCTCCACTATGACCCTGCCAAAGGCCTCCGGAGTTTTTGTGGGCAGGACGAGGACATCAAGCCGGGAAAGTATATCCGGTATATCCTCCCTCGAGCCCATAAACTTCACTATATTGCTGAGGCCCAGGCGCCTCGCGATTAGCTCAAGCTCCTCCCTGTATTTTTCCTTGGATGGCGGGACATCGCCCACTATCAATATCTTCAGTCCGGGCACGCTGCGCGCGACTATCGAGGCGGCCCGCAAAAAGTCCTTATGGCCCTTGAGCGGAGTTATCCTGGATATCATCCCGACGGTAAAACCCGCCCTCCCGGGCGCATTTCCGCCGGCCGGCCTTTCCGTAAACTTAAATTCGTCAAGGTTTACGCCTCTGGGGATCAATCTTATCCTGTCATAAGGCACGGAAAAATCGTCTCTCATATGTCTGGCCATATCGCTGCTGGCCACGATGACAAATCTGCCCCACCCCATAGGCCTGCTTGTCAGGTGCGTATTATAATAACCATGCGCCGTCGTGATAAATATCCTTCCCGTTATCTTTGAGGCGAAAAATCCTATAATGGCCGGCACGCGGCTGCGGGCATGGACAATGTCTATATTCTCCTTCTTTATTATCTCGCTAAGGCGGCCTATCATAAAGAGTATGGAAAACGGGGATTTCCTGCCTACGGCGAGGCAATAATGCCGGGCCCCCACCTCGTCAAGGCGGCGCACAAGCCTGCCGCCTCCGGAGACCACCACGGACTTGTGGCCGTTAAGCGTAAGGTAGCGCGCCAGGTCTATCGTCCCCCGCTCGACCCCGCCGACCTCAAGGGCTGGTAAGATCTGCAGTATATTCATAAAATACCTTTTATCGCCTCAAGTATCTTCCCGTAATCGTCCGGTCCCGCCGGCCTTTCCGTGCCGGATGCGGCGGCCTCTATTATGTCTTTTTTTAGATCTCCCGGCGTTGAAATACGGATGAGGCCCTTTGATTCAAGCCCCCTCAAAAAAAACTCATGCCTGTTATTTCCGCGAATGGCCGGCTTCCTCGCGGGCCTGAACACTATCACCGGCCTCGACGAAGAGACCGCCTCGGAAACCATAGAGCTCGACTCGCCGGAGACCACCACCACCTCGGAGGCGGCCAGTATGCCTGCCACGGCCCATTTCGGGCCGCGCTCGCTCGCGGTTATTATAAGTCTGGCCAGTCCGCTTTTCTCAAGTTCGCTTTTCATTGCCCCGGCGGCGGCCTCGCTTGTCCTCCTGGAGCTTGTCGCCAGGACATTCATATCGAGCTCACGGGCGGCCCCGGCCACGGCCCCTGAAACCGCCTTCATCAAAACAGGTCCGAGAGCGTAATATTTATTATCGCCGCCGACCAAAAGTCCCACGCTTTTTTTCCCTCCGAGGTCGGCCGAGACCTCAAGCGACTTCAGACCGCTCTCCAGGCGCTCCCGCGTAATCAGGTTCGGCGCCCCTAAAGTCGCTACGATGTTTTTCCTTGCCGGCGGATTATCGTGTTCGGGAATCACGGCCAGGTCGAAATTAGCGCTTGAAAGCGCACCGGGCCTCATAATCACTATGCCCTTGGCGTTATTCTCCCTGCCGAACAACAGGTTCACCCCCGCTGTTCCGGAGCCGCACGAAATCACTATATCGGCGTAATTCCCGCTAAGCCCTTCATAGGATTCCCTGTTCAGGCACAACTTCAGGCATCTCGAGCGCCAAAGCGCGTATCCCGAAAAAATCGCTGACAGGGCGTCCAAAAACACGCGGTGTGCCCTTGTCTTATACCTCACCTCTATCACCTTGAGCTCTGTGTCCGCCTCCCGGCGGGACCGGCGCCTGCATTCCTTTACCGCCTCAAATACGGCGAGGGACTGGTTGAGATGCCCGCGCTTGCCGTCGCTTAAAACAACCGTCTTGCGCAGCGGCGTGGACTTCCATCTTTTGTGCAGCCACAGCCATTGGTCGGGCGCCTCCCTGATGCGCCTCTCAAGGATAGAGGCGAATCTTTTTACCGCCTCCAGAACTCCGGCGTCGCCGCGGCCCACCTCTATGGGTTTTTCCAATATCAATTCCTGATAAGGCCCCCGGCGCCTTTTCATAAAAGTGGGTATTATGACGGCCCCTGTCTTTTGAGAAAGCGCGAACGCCCCCCTGGCCATGGATGTCGGACGCCCAAAGAAATCCACAAAGAGTCCTCTTTTTCCGGCGTCCTGGTCGGACAATATGCCCACTATGCCGTTTTCGCGCAAATGGTCGAATATCTCCCTCGTGGCCATGCCTTTTTTTATGACCCTGCATCCCTTGCTTTCCCTGAGCGCGTTCAACGCGCCGTTAAGCAGGGACATCTTTTGTTCCCTTGCCAGGACCAAAAGAGGAAAACCCGTAAATACACTCGCGACGCTGGAAAGCTCCCAGTTGCCGAAATGGCCCGTGAGAAATATGACGCCGCGGCCCCTCGCCCGCGTCTCATTCAGGTAGGATATATTTTTTATGCTGACGTATTTTTTTATATACGCCTCATCCACCTTCGGCATCCTCAGTACCTCTATAAGGGTCTGGCCGAAATTTTCGTAGAGTCGTATCAGGAGGCGCCGTATTTCCGAGGGGCTTTTTTCGGCGCAAAATGCCGCGCGCATATTGGCGTAGGCAATCCTCGCCCTCTTGCGGTTGAAGATATAGGCAAGCCCTCCGCAGAACCGGCCCACGCCCAGCGCCGCGTCCACGGGCATCGCCGTAAAGAGGGCGCTGAAAAACTTAGCCAGCGAATATAGAATGTAATCTGTCAAAAACGGCCTTTTCATTTGAGCTTATCCTGAAATCTATTCTAAGCGTTAAGATCTCGATGCCCTTAGTCAGATCCTCCCGATTCCTAAGCCGCACCGCGTCCTTTTCCGTGGTAAGCACCGGGGTTATCCCGCCTGAAATGCATTTTTCGCGCACAAAATCCATATCCCCGCGCGTATAGGGGTGATGATCGGGATAACGGAAGTCTTCCGCCGCCTCCGCGCCCAGATTTTCCGCCATCCAGCGAAAATATTCCGGATTCGCGATACCGGAAAGCAGGGCTATTTTTTTATTCATTATATACGAAAGCGGTACCTGCTCTCTCGATAAAAGCCGGCTGATGCCGGAAGGCGCGTAAAAAGACTCGGCGATATCGATATCCTTATTGTATCTCTTGAGCGCGCCGCGGATATACTCTATATTATGACGGCCCATGTCGCATTTCGTCAATACGGCCACATCCGCGTCCCCGAGCCGCGTCAGAGGCTCCCGCAATATGCCCCTGGGAAAAAGCCTGTTATTGCCGAAGGGGCGCGTCGCGTCTATAAGAACGATATCGATGTCTCTTTTTATGCGGTAGTGCTGGAATCCGTCGTCAAGTATCGCGCAGTCGCTCGCCGCCTCGGAAAAGGCCTTTTTCGCGCCCGCGACCCTGTCTCTGCCGGTAAAAACCTCGACGCCGGCCAGCCTCTCCTTGATAAGCCCCGGCTCGTCGTCCCCGTATCCCCTTATTAAAACCGCGGGCCGTCCGCCTATCGCCCTTATATTCTCCGCGAGAAAAATGGTAAAAGGCGTCTTTCCCGTGCCGCCCAGGGTAATATTTCCGACGCTTATTACCTTTATCCGCGCCTTATATGACGTCAGTATATTCTTCCTGTATAAAAAATACACGCACTTCAGGGCGATGAGGTATAACACGGAAACTAAAGACAAAAGGACCGCCGTAATCCGGCCGTCAAGGGTCTTTCTCCGGTCATTCATCACCGATAAAAAATATGCCTTCATAAAAACCGCCTTATAAGCGATATATTCCTGTCTGTCGCGCCCCTGTTTCGAAATACGATCCCCTTCGCCCTCTCGCCCATATCGAGGCGCCTTTTTTTATCCGAAAGCAGGGCCTTGAGGGACTCAAGAAGCCCGGCCTCGCCTCGCGCAAACTCAAGCGCGCCGTCGGCGACAAAAAGCTCCGCCATATCGCGGAAATTATGGACGTAAGGCCCCGTAACTATCGGCTTGCCCCACGCGGCCGGCTCTATGAAATTGTGCCCGCCGCGGGGGACAAGGCTTCCGCCCATAAACACAACGGCGGCCAGTCCGTAAAGCATGCCCAACCGGCCCATAGAATCAAGCACAAGCACCGAATCGCGCCTGTCTCCGGAATCCGCCAAGCCGGAGAACCTTTTCTCGATGTCGGAGACAGCGGCGGACTTGAGTCCGAATTTTCTTACCATGGCGCTTACCTCCGCGGCCCTCTCGATATGCCTGGGCGCTATCAGAAGTCTTAAACCCGGAAAAACTTTCTTCAGCTTTTTATAGCACCTTAATACAACGGCCTCCTCGCCGCGATGCGTACTGCCCGCTATTATAAGCTCCGGCGGCCCGGCAAGCCAGGCGCTTTGACTCTTGACCGTCGGGTATCCCCCGGCGCCCCCCTTGTCCTCTATATCGACGCCGTCAAACTTCATATCGCCTGTCACCTTTATCCTGTCCGGCGGGGCGCCTAAATCGATTATCCTGGAGGCGTCTGTCTCCGTCCTCATGCAAAAGAGGTCTATATCGGCCAGCACGCGGCGTATAACGGGCTTTATCAGGCGGTAATTTCTGAATGAGCCGGGCGATATCCTGCCGTTCATAAGGACTACGGGTATATTGCCGACTTTAAGCCCGCGTATAAGATTTGGCCATATCTCTGTCTCTATCGATATGAATAAAGAGGGCCTGATAAGCCGGATGAGCCTTCTTGTCACAAAGCTTAGATCCATCGGAAAATATATTACGACGTCGCCTTCCGCGGCGGCGGAAGACGCCACATCATGGCCCGTTTTCGTTACATTGGATATCACGAAACGCCTTGAGGGAAAAATGGCCCGCAGCTTATCCAGCAATATCTTTCCCGCCTTCATCTCCCCCACGCTCACGGCGTGCAGCCATATGGGGCCCGCGGAGGATACGCCGGAAAACGTCCCTTTTTTAAATACCCCGAATCTCTGCATATAATCCCCGTGATACTTGCCCTTTATTATAAAATACGGCAGGTAAAACAGAGAGAACAGCACAAAAAATATGTCGTAGAGTATCCTCATTTAAGTTATCCGTCCCTAACGCGCCTTGGCGCTCTATATCTACGCCCTCGGATGGCTTTTTTCGTAGACCTCTTTAAGCCGCCTGGTCGTAACATGCGTGTAAATCTGGGTCGTGGAGAGATTGACGTGCCCCAGCAATTCCTGGACGCTTCGCAGGTCGGCGCCCCTGTTTAAAAGATGTGTGGCGAAAGAATGCCTTAACGTATGAGGGGAAATGCCTTCTCTGAGCGAGAGCCTCTTTATATATTTAGCCACCATGCGCCTCACGCTTCTGTCGGTAAGCCGGGTCCCCGATCTATTCAAAAACACGGCCTTTTTGCCCGATGACTTATGCGGCCCCGTCTTGCCTATGTAATCCCTGATAGCGCGGAGGGCCCTGTCCCCTATGGGCACAAGCCTTTCTTTTTTTCCTTTTCCGGAGGCCTTGACCACTCCTCCTATAAAATCCACGTTGTTGAGGTTGAGGCCCACCAGCTCGCTTACGCGTATGCCCGTAGAGTAAAGCGTCTCCAGTATCGCCCTGTCCCTCAATCCGGAGGCATCCTTCTCCTGCGGCGCCTCGATGAGCCTTATGACTTCGCCGGTGTCCATAAAGAGGGGGAGTTTTTTATCAAGCTTGGGCGTAGCGACAGCCGCGGCGGGGTTCGACTTGATATGCCCCTCTCTATAAAGAAACTTAAAAAACGAGCGGAGCGTGGCCAATTTTCTCGCCAGCGTCCGCTTGGAGTAATTGCGCTCCCTCATGCGCGCGAGGTATCGCCTCAAAAAAATATAGTCCACACCTTCCAGGGGCGCGTCCCCTAAAAATTCGCCGAAGTCCCTAAGGTCAAGCGAATAGTTTATAACGGTATGGTCAGAGGCGTTTTTCTCTATTTTTAAATACGCTACGAACTTATCTATATAACGTATCATGATAACCCGTCCGGGGGCGGCGGACCGCCCTTCCGACGGCCGGCAGTCCGGCTAAGCCCCGAATCGAAACCTGCCGCGGCCGGCTTCGATCAAGTGTTTTTCTCGTCTTTCTTTTCCGAGGGCAAAAAACGCGAGACATAACGGCAGTTCGGATACCTGCTGCAGCCGTAAAACGTCCCTCTGTGAGAGCGCCGCTCCACAAGCTCGCCGTCGCATTCGGGCCGCGGACATTTAACTCCGGTGGTTATGGACTTGGAGTATTTGCATTCGGGAAACTTGGAGCAGCTCAAAAATTTTCCCTTCCTGCCCCATTTTATCACCATAGGGCTCCCGCATTTTTCGCAGACCTCGTCCGTCGGCACGTTCACGCGCTTGAGGTTCGCCATGTTCTTGCGCGCCTTTTCGCAGGCGACCTTGAACTTTGCGTAAAAATCTCCGAGCACCCTGGGCCATTCCATCCTGCCCTCTTCCACCTCATCCAGCTCGTCTTCCAGGTAGGCCGTAAATTTTATATCCAACACCCTCGGAAAATGCTTCATGAGCAGTTTTGCGACCACTGTGCCCAACTCCGTCGGATAGAGATAACCCTTTTCTCTTTTTACGTAATTCCTCAATATGATGGTTGAGATTATTGGGGCGTATGTGCTGGGCCTGCCCACGCCCTTTTCCTCCAGCGCCTTTACTAAAGAGGCGTCTGAAAATCTGGGCGGCGGGTTTGTGAAATGCTGGGCCGTCTCCAGCCCCATAAGGCGCAAGATCTCGCCCACGCTTAAAGCGGGCAGAAGCCGGTCCTCTTTTTTATCCTGGTAATACACCCGCGCAAATCCGTCAAACAGGACCTTTGCCCCTATGGCCCTGAAGACACACCTCGCCGCCTCTATATCAACGCTTATCGTAAGCCCCAGAGAGCATTCCATCTGGCTGGCGAGAAATCTCCTCCACACAAGCCGGTACAGCTTGAACTGGTGCGGGTTAAGGAATTGCTTTATCTTCGAAGGGTCCCTCAACGGCAAGCTCGGCCTTATCGCCTCATGCGCCTCCTGCGCGCTTTTCTTGACCTTATATTTATGCGGCGTCTCCGGTGAGTAACGGGCGCCGAAGTTTTTGGTTATATAGGCCTTGGCGGCCTCACGCGCGTCTTTGGAGACAGCGACGGAGTCCGTCCTCATATACGTGATGAGACCTGTGGCCTCCTCATCGCCCAACTCTATGCCCTCATAAAGCTGCTGGGCTATCCTCATGGTTCTCCCCACGGAAAATCCCAGTTTATTAAAGGCGTCCTGCTGTAATGTGCTTGTGGTGTAAGGAGCCAGCGGCCTTTTTCTGCGCCTGGCCTCCTTTATCTTTTTTACCGTGAACCTTTCCTTTTTCAGCTCTTCCTTGAGGGCCTCGGCCTGTTTCCCCGTTTTTATAGCCGGTTCCCGGCCCTCCACCGATATAAGCTTGGCCCTGAAACTGCCGGCGTCCTGCTTTCCCGCGCCGTCGCGCTTCCTGAGTATGGCCTCCATCTCCCAGTATTCCTCGGGCGTAAAGGCCTTTATCTTTTTCTCTCTTTCAACGATAAGCCGCAGCGCGACCGACTGGACCCTGCCGGCGCTCAATCCCCTGCCGACCTTTTTCCATAAAATAGGGCTGATGCTGTATCCCAATACCCTGTCCAGGACCCTTCTGGCCTGCTGGGCGTTCACCTTGTCCATATCCAGATCATGCGGATGTTTAAACGCCTCCTTCACGGCCCGCTCGGTTATCTCATGAAAAGTAACGCGCTTTACGCCGCGGTCCGGGCCCTCCAGGTACTGCTTTAGATGATACGCTATCGCCTCGCCCTCTCTGTCGGGATCCATCGCGAGGTATATCGTCCGCTTATTCTTGGCTCCCTTTTTCAACTCAGAAAGGACCTTGCGCCTTTTGGCCATAACCACGTATTTTGGCTTGAAATTATTTTCCACATCAACGCCCATTTCGCTCTTAGGCAGATCGACCACATGGCCCATCGAGGAAAGGATGATATAGTCCTTTCCTAAAAATTTATTTATCGTCTTGGATTTGGCCGGCGATTCCACTACGACCAGATACTTAACCATTTTTTATGTCCTCTTCCTTATGTTGCGCCGCGGCACTCGGGATGCCTATCTTAAGACAAAATTTCTGCCCGGCAGTTCTTTTATCAGGTTTTTAAACTCGAGGGCTATCAGCAGGCGCCCTATTTCGCCCGTAGGCATATCACATTTTCTCGCCAGCTCGTCTATATATACGGGTTCGCGGCCGATCAACCCCTTCACTTTTTCCTCCTTGGAACTCAGCGATAAAACGGCTTCCTCGCGGGGGGCGGTTTTTCCCGCCCGCTTCAAGGAGCTCTTTATGCCCTGTATAATGTCCTCGGTATCCTCCACCAGCCCGGCGCCTTCTTTTATAAGCCGGTTGGAGCCAAGGTTTATCCTGGATCCTATCTCGCCTGGAACGGCGAATACCTCCCTGTTTTCCTCAAGGGCAAAGGCGGCCGTTATAAGCGACCCGCTCCTTTCCGACGCCTCCACAACGACAACGCCCAGAGCAAGACCGCTTATTACGCGGTTTCTTTTTGGGAAATTAAATCTATGCGGGGGCCTGCTCATAGGAAATTCAGAGATCACGGCCCCGCGCTCGCATATCTTATCGGCAAGCCGGGCGTTCTCGGGGGGATATATGTCGCCCAGCCCGTTGCCCAGCACCGCTATCGTCCTGCCGCATGCGAGGGCGCCTTTATGGGCCATCGTATCTATCCCCCGCGCCAGCCCGCTTACCACGGTTATCCCGCGCGACGCCAGCCGGCTCGAAATCCTCTCGCAGCTCGACAGGCCGTAGTGCGAAGGCGCCCTCGTGCCTACCACTGCGACCGCGTCGCAATCCTCCGGCCTTATCTCGCCTTTGACATAGAGCAGGATGGGCGGGGAATATATATTTTTTAAATTTTCGGGATAATCCCCGTCGAATACGCCTACGGCCCTGACGCCTCTTTTTTTCATAAGGCGCGCCTCATCCGCGAGCATGTCGCTGTTAAGGGCGGCTATCCTCCCGGCCAATCCCTTCTCTATCCCCGCCGCGTCTGAGAGCTCCCGCGCATCGGCTTTAAGTATGGCCGCGCCGCCGCCGAATACGGCCAATAGGGCCTGAAGCTTATTGTAGCCCAGGCCCTCGGCCATATTTAATAATATAATATCCTCTAACTTTATCATATCCCAAAAAGACGCGGACGCGCCTCACGGACACGCGTGCGCCTCATCCGTTTGACTTAACGTATATCTCTATTATCGCCTCCGCCACTTCAGGCGCGCTCCTGCCGCCGGTGTCTATGTGATAATCGGCCCTCTCGTAATACTCGGCGCGCGCCTCCATTATCTTTATTATCTCACTCAGCGGGTCGCTGACGTTTAAAAGCGGTCTGTGGGTAAGCCCTTTCGCCCTCTCCAATATCTCCTCGGGTGTCGCGTCCAGGCAGAATATAATGCCTCCGGCCTTCAGGTCCCTGACATTAAGCTCATCGATAACCACGCCTCCGCCGGCGTCAATGACGGAGGCGCGCGCCTTTGAGGCCTCCGCAACGGCCGCCCTCTCCGCCTTTCTGAAATAACCCTCGCCCTTCAGCGAAAATATATCCTTAATAGGCATGCCCTCTTTTTTCTCTATGAGCTCATCGATAGAGATAAACCCCATACCCGCCTTATGGGCTATCAGCCGCCCCACGGTCGTCTTGCCCGTAGCCATAAAACCCACAAGCACAATATTCCTCAAAGTTAAATCCCCCTGTCTTCGATGCCCCCGCTCCATTATCCGCGAGGCGGCGCTCTAAGCCGTCATCAGAATTTCTCAAGCGTCTTCAGGTAATTCTGGTAGTTCTTTTTTATCTCCGAAACGGAATCGCCGCCGAATTTCTCAAGAAACGCCTCCGCCATAGTATACGCGCACACATTCTCACCCACCACCGCGCAGGCGGCCACGGCCGAGACGTCAGAGCGCTCTATCGCGGCCTTGACTGGTTTTTTTGTTATTATATCCACGCTCTCAAGCGGTGTTCGAAGAGTGGATATCGGCTTCATAACGGCGCGCAATACCACCGGTTCGCCGTTTGTCATGCCGCCTTCGATGCCTCCGGCGTTATTGCCTTTTCTAAAGAACCTGCCGTCTTTGTAGCTTATGGGATCGTGCGCCTTGGAGCCCTTTCTTTTTCCCATGGCGAATCCCACACCTATCTCGACGCCCTTGACCGCCTGTATCGACATCACCCCCATAGCGAGCAGCGCGTCCAGCTTTCTGTCCCACTGCGCGTGAGAGCCCAGACCCGCCGGCTGGCCCTTTATTATCACCTCGAAGGCGCCTCCCAGGGTATCCCCTTCGCCGGAGGCGCTGTCTATTTCCCCGCGCATAAGTTTTTCAGCCGCCTTGTCCGCGCACCTCAGCGAAGATAACGATGCCTTTTTCTTTATTTCCTCAAAGCTCAAGGCCGATGTATGCGCCTCAATGCCGCCCAGAAGGACCACGTGAGACAGTGTCTCTATGCCGAAGGCGGAAAGAAGCTGGCCGCACACCGCGCCTGCCGCCGTGCGCGCGGCGGTCTCCCTGGCGCTTGACCGCTCAAGTATATCACGCATATCCCGCCGGCCGTATTTCATCGCGCCCGCGAGGTCGGCATGGCCGGGCCTGGGGCAATGAATCTTCGGAAGTTCATCTATTCTGGCGTCCCTATTCTTTATAAGGATAGCTATAGGGCTTCCTATCGTCTCGCCGTTTCTTAAGCCCGATAGGATTTCCGCGGTGTCCGATTCTATCTTCATCCTCTCGCCCCGCCCGTACCCGGACTGTCTCTTGGCAAGCTCTTCGTCTATCAGGGCCTTTGATATCTTAAAGCCCGCAGGCATGCCTTCCAGGACCGCGACAAGCGACTTGCCGTGAGATTCCCCGGCCGTTAAATATCTCAGCATTATGGACTCCTTTCAGATGGCGGGCCTCATCCCCGCCAAATATGCGGCGCCCTCAAAAAATAAGGCGCTTCAGTATCTCATTACCGTAAAAAATAGTTATTATGGCGGCAAGCGAGATATACGGCCCGTAAGGGATTATTTCCCTGTTGTCCTTTATCTTCAAAATGATGCCGACCACCGAGCCGAAAAAAGGCGCTGTGAAAAAGACGAGCAGGACGAGCTTCCATCCGATAAACGCCCCTATCATCGCCATCAATTTCACGTCCCCGCCGCCCATCGCCTCTTTTTTAAAGGCCCATCTTCCAAAAAGGCCTACAGCGTATATGCTGCCGCCGCCGGCCAGGATGCCCGCCAGCGAATTGACGACCGCGGAGGAGGACTCCGTCTCCGTCATGATAGACGGAAAAAGAAAGGCCGCGGCCAGTCCTATAAATATGCCCGGCAGGGTAATCACGTCCGGAATAAGCTGGTGCTCGAAATCGATAAATGTAGCCGTGATCAACGCCGCGCCAAGCAAAGAAAATATAAAAAACTCCGGGCCTAATCCGAAGGCCTCATAAAAAGCCAACAGCAAAAGCGCCTGCGTCAGCTCGACAATAACGTACCTGGAAGATATGGGCCTCGCGCAAAAACGGCATCTCGCCCTCAACAGCGCGTAGCTTATAATCGGGATGTTGTCGAACCAGCGTATCTTATTATTGCAGTGAGGGCAGTGCGAAGGGGGAAAGGCCAGCGACTCCCCGCGGGGCAGCCGGTATATGCACACGTTAAGGAAGCTTCCTATAACAGAACCGAGAATAAAAATTAATATCTTAATCGGCATCTCCTCCCCCGCGGCCGCGGTAAAGCGCCCTCCTCATAACCTCTAAAGGCGCCTTTTTGCCTGTCCATATCTCAAACGAGGCCGCGCCCTGATTCAGCAGCATTCCCATTCCGTTCATTACGCGCGAGCCCCTCTTCCGGGCGTCCCTTAAAAGCCGCGTAACGGACGGGCTGTATATGAGGTCGCACACAAAGAGCCCTTCACGTAAAAATTCACCTTCGATAACCGCCTCGTCCGACGCCTTCATCCCGCAGGGTGTCGCGTTGATAAAAACGTCCGAATCCAGCACGAGCTCCCTTACGGCCTTTTTGTCCCTATCCACCGCCGCCGCCTCACAGGAGGTCTCATCGGCCAGGGAACGGGCCAGGCGAGCGGCCTTTTTTCTTACCTTGTCCGTGATCAATACGCGCCTCGCCCCGCGAAGGGCAAGCGCGAAGGATATCGCGCGCGCCGCGCCGCCGGCGCCCGCTATAAAAAATTTCCTGCCTTTAGGCGAAACGCCGAACTTATCCTTAAAGGCGGCGACGAATCCCGCGCCGTCGGTATTGAAGCCCTTTAACCGCCCGTTTGTGAGCGCGACCGTGTTGACCGCCCCTATCATGGACGCCTCCCCGTCGATGTCGTCCATATACCCCGCCGCCGCTTCTTTGTGCGGTATGGTTATGTTCAACCCGCTTATGCCGATGGCCTTCACGCACAGAAACGCGTATCTAAGGTCCCTCGGCCGGATTTCAAAAGGCATATACGACGCCTTTATCCCCGAGGCCCTGAACGCGGCGTTTTGCATCAGCGGAGAGAGCGTATGCCTTACGGGATATCCTATAATTCCGTAAATCCTTTTACCGGCGGCGCGTTTTTTCATAAGCCACGTCTCTATAATTAAGCACGAATTCGTATCTACGCGGCGTAAGGTGAATTCGTGCTCGATCTGAAATCCAGTTTTTTTACGGCCCGCGCGAAAACCGTCGGCCGGTCCTATCGGCCGATCTTATGCATCAGGCGGTTCATGGCGTTTAAATACGCCTTAGCGCTGGCCTCTATAATGTCCGTGCTCGAACCCCTTCCGCTTATTATCCGGCCCTTGGCCCTGACCCTTACGGCCACCTCTCCCAGCGCGTCCTTGCCTCCGGTTATTGCGCGAAGCGAATAATTAAGAAGCTTGCCCTTTATTCCGGTCGCCCTGTCTATCGCCTTATAGCACGCGTCCACGGGGCCGTCGCCGGTCGAGGCGGCCTCCATTGTCCTGCCGCGGTATTTTATCCTGACAGAGGCGCGCGGAATTATATTGATGCCGCTTGAGACGCGGAGGTCCTTTATGCGGTATCTTTCGATTACCGCCCTTGTGCTGTCCTCCACAACGGCTATGATATCCTCGTCGAAGACATCCTTTTTCTTGTCCGCGAGCGCCTTGAACTTATCAAACGTCTTCTCCAGTTCTTTGTCGGACAGGTGAAATCCGAGCTTCTTCAGGCGCTCCCTGAAGGCGTGTCTGCCCGAATGCTTGCCCAGCACGAGATTCGTTTTCTCGACCCCCACCTCGGAAGGCCTCAATATCTCATAGGTCGTCCGACGCTTTAACACGCCGTCCTGGTGTATGCCCGCTTCATGAGAAAAGGCGTTTGCCCCCACTATGGCCTTATTCGGCTGGACTATTATGCCTGTCAGCCGGCTGACCAGCTGGCTGGCCCTGTATAGCTCGCGCGTATTTATGCCGGTGGAAAGATTAAAGATGTCTTTTCTTGTCTTGACGGCCATAACGATTTCCTCTAAAGAGGCGTTGCCGGCCCTCTCGCCCAGGCCGTTTATAGTGCATTCCACCTGGCGGGCGCCGTTCTGAAGCGCGGCTATCGAATTCGCCGCCCCCATACCGAGATCATTATGGCAATGTACGCTCAGCACGCATTTCCGCGCGTTAGGCACGTTTTCCCTTATGCCCCTGATAAGCGCGCCGAATTCCGAGGGCATCGCGTACCCGACCGTATCCGGTATGTTCACCGTATTCGCGCCGGCGTCCACCACCGCCTCCACCACACGGTAAAGAAACTCTCTTTTTGTGCGCGAGGCGTCTTCCGGAGAAAATTCTATATCATCGACGAGGCCTTTCGCGTACTTCACCGCCCATACGGCCAGGCGCAGTATCTCATCCTCCGCCTTTTTCAGCTTATATTTCATATGCACCTTTGAGGTAGCGAGAAACACGTGTATCCTCGGCCTGGAGGCGTATTTCACCGCCTGATACGCCGTATCTATATCCTTCTTGAGGCATCTTGCCAGGGCGCATATGACCGGGCCTTTTATCTTTTTTGATACCGCCTTAACGGCCTCGAAGTCGCCCTTGCTCGATACGGGAAACCCCGCCTCTATGACGTCCGCCTTAAGCGCGGCAAGCTGTCTGGCTATCTCAAGTTTGCCGGATGCGGTCAGAGAGGCGCCGGGCGACTGTTCGCCGTCGCGCAGGGTGGTATCGAATATGATTATCCTGTTTTTATTCATCGTAATTATGTCTCGCGCCGAATAAACGCGGCATCGGCTTCTTCTTAAGCGTCATTTTCTCATCCACGGCATCATCTGCCTCAACCGGCGGCCGACATTCTCAACGGGATGCGTATCATCCTTTTTCCTCAGCGCGTTAAACATGGGGCGGCCGGAGCGGTTTTCCTCTATCCATTCCTTCGCGAATTTCCCCGATTGTATCTCATCCAGTATCTTCCTCATCTCTTTGCGTGTCTCATCCGTTATTATCCTCTTGCCCCGCGTCAGGTCCCCGTATTCGGCGGTGTCGGAAACACGCTTTCTCATACCCTGGATACCGGTCTCATATATAAGGTCTGTTATAAGCTTCAACTCGTGGAGGCACTCGAAATACGCTATCTCCGGCTGAAAACCGGCGCCGATGAGCGTCTCGAATCCGGCCTTGATAAGCTCGGTTACCCCGCCGCAAAGAACGACCTGCTCGCCGAAAAGGTCTGTCTCCGTCTCTTCCTTGAATGTGGTTTCTATGACGCCCGCCCTCGCGCCTCCTATGCCTTTCGCGTAGGCAAGCGCCAGCTTAAGCGCCTTTCCCGTGTATTCCTGGAATACGGCCACAAGACACGGCACGCCTTTTCCCTCTTCGTACATCTGCCTGACAAGGCTGCCGGGCCCTTTGGGCGCGACCATAAAGACATCCGCTGTCTTGGGAGGGACTATCTGGCCGAAATGTATATTAAATCCGTGGGAAAATACAAGGGCCTTGCCCTTTTTAAGATTTTTTTCTATCGACTCCCTGTAGACCTTCGCCTGGATATGGTCCTGCGTCAGTATCTGTATGATATCGGCGCGGGCGGAGGCCTCCGCGGCATCCACCGGGGTAAACCCGTCTTTTTTCGCCGTCTCGTAATTGGGGCTTTCCTTTATCTCGCTTACTATGACCTCGAGGCCGCTGTCGCGCAGGTTCAGCGCCTGGCCCCTGCCCTGTATCCCGTATCCTATTATCGCTATTTTCCTGCCTTTCAACGCGCCTAGATCAGCGTCCTTATCGTAGTATATCTTCGCCATTTTATTTTCCTTTCTGACCGCCTTCCTTCGCTATGGCTACCGCCCCTGACCTGACTATCTCTTTTATATCATAGGGCCTCACCGTATTAAATAATTCGTCTATCTCATCCGAATCGCCGAGTTTCTGGATAGTCACCGTCTCGGGCCCGGCGTCTATAATCTCGGCCTTCAGGGGCTCTATCGCCTTCATAAGCCCCGCCCTGTCCTTTTCCGGAACCGCGAGCCTGACCATGACTATCTCCCGCCCTATGGATTCCTGGCGGGTAAAGTCCTGTACCTTTATAACGTCTATCAGCTTATTGAGCTGTTTTTTCACCTGTTCCAAAAGGCGGTCATCGGCCCTAAGGACGATAGTCATCCTGGATATCGTGGGGTCTTCGGTCTCCGCGACCGCCAGTGAATCTATGTTAAATCCCCTCGCGCTGAACAGCCCCGCGATCCTCGCGAGCACGCCGAATTTGTTCTCGACCAAAACCGAAATCGTATGTTTTTTCATCCGTCTCTCCGTCCGGGAGCGGCGCTTGAGGACGCCTACGCCATTCCGCCTATCATCCTGTTTATGGCCTCGCCGGCAGGGACCATCGGATAGACATTTTCCTCTCTCTCTACGCGAAAATCCATGACGACCGTGTTTTTTATTTTAAGCGCCTCTTCGATGGCGGGCCTTACCTCGGATTTTTTTCTGACGCACATACCGGCCGCGCCGTAGGACTCCGCCAATTTCACGAAATCCGGCCCGTGGTCAAGGCAGGTGCATGAATACCGTCTTTTATAAAAGAGCTCCTGCCACTGCCTCACCATCCCGAGGTATCCGTTATTCAATATAATTATCTTTATGGGCAGTTTATTGCACACGGCCGTTATCATCTCCTGTATGTTCATCTGTATACTGCCGTCGCCGGCGATGTCCACGACAAGGGCGTCCGGCCTGGCGATCTGCGCGCCTATAGCGGCCGGAAACCCGTATCCCATCGTCCCGAGCCCGCCGCTTGATATGAAGGTCCTCGGCCTGGTGTATTTATAATACTGCGCCGCCCACATCTGATGCTGGCCTACCTCGGTGCAGACGATGGCCTCGCCTTTTGTCGCCCCGTAAAGCTCCTCGATCACGTACTGCGGCCTCAGCTTATCGTCCCTCTTGTATGTAAGGGGCGATTTCTTTTTCCACGATTCTATCTTTTTAAGCCACTCCCGCGTATCCGGCTTTTTCTTTATATACCCGTTCAGGTCCCTTAATGTATTTCCGGCGTCCCCGACGATAGGTATATCGACCTTGACATTTTTACTTATGGCTGACGGGTCTATATCTATATGTATTATCTTCGCCTTGGGGGCAAACAGCTCTATCTTGCCGGTTACCCTGTCGTCAAAACGCGCGCCTACGGCTATAATGAGGTCGCTTTCCATCATCGCGTGATTGGCGTAGGCCGTGCCGTGCATGCCGAGCATGCCCAGCGAAAGCCCGTCCGTCTCGGGAAATCCGCCCAGGCCGAGCAGGGTGGTGGTCACCGGTATATTCACGTTTCTCGCCAGCTTGGTCAATTCCGAAGACGCCTCCGAGATGATAATACCGCCGCCCGCATATATTATGGGCCTTTCGGCCTCGCCTATCGCCTTGGCCGCCCTTTTTATCTGCCCCTTGTGCCCGTGGTAAGTCGGCTTGTAGCTCCGTATGTCGACGGATTCCGGATAACGGTATTCCGTTTCTTGTATGGTGATATCGACCGGAAGGTCTATCAGGACTGGCCCGGGCCTTCCCGTGGAGGCGATATGAAACGCCTCCTTTATGATTATCGCGAGCTCTTTGATGTCTTTGACGAGATAGTTGTGCTTTGTGATGGGCCTGGTGATTCCGGTAACGTCCGCCTCCTGAAAGGCGTCATTGCCTATAAGATGCGTCTTCACCTGGCCTGTTATCGCCACCATAGGGACTGAGTCCATATAAGCGGTGGCAAGCCCCGTCACTAGATTTGTCGCGCCCGGGCCGGAGGTGGCCATACAGACCCCTGTCTTTCCCGTGGCCCTGGCATAGCCGTCAGCCGCGTGGGCGGCGGCCTGCTCATGTCTTGTCAAAATGAATTTTATCGGCGCCTCGTAAAGGGCGTCAAAGACAGGCAGGACAGAGCCCCCCGGATAGCCGAATATCGTATCGACCTTTTCTTTTAGCAGGGCCTTTATAAGTATATCCGCGCCTTTAATATTCATCTACGACAAAACTCCTTTCGCGCCTATTAGGCGCCGTCCTCGGCTTACCGCCTCAATACCGCGCCTTCATCCGCCTGCGTAACGTTCCTCGCGTAACGCCCTAAATACCCCCCGGTGATAGCGGGTTCGGGCGGCGACCATTTCGAAAGCCGCTCCCTGATTTCCCTGTCGCTCACCTTTATATCGAGGGTCCTGTCCGGGATATTTATGGAAATAATATCGCCGTTTCTTACCGCGGCCAGCGGCCCGCCCGCGGCCGCTTCCGGCGATATGTGCCCGATGCACGGCCCCTTTGTGCCGCCGGAAAACCTGCCGTCGGTAACAAGGGCCACGTCATCCGAAAGCCCCATACCCACAACCGCCGAGGTCGGGGAAAGCATCTCCCTCATTCCGGGGCCGCCCTTAGGCCCCTCGTATCTTATGACTATTACCTCGCCCTTCTTTATCTTGCCGCGCAAAAGCGCCTGCATGGCCGACTCCTCGGAATCAAAGACGCGCGCCCTGCCCTTAAAGCGAAGGACACTTTTCGCCACGGCGCTTTGCTTGACGACGGCGCCCTGCGGCGCGAGGCTGCCGTAAAGTACCGCCATGCCGCCTTCCTTGTGATAGGGCTTCTTGACCGGCCTTATCACCTCATCGTCGTATATGTCGCATTCGCGGGCGATCTTGCTTATCTTTTTGCCGCTTACGGTATCCACGTCGTTAAGCCGGTTCCTTAAGCTCTTTAAGACCGCCGGTATGCCGCCCGCCGCGTCCAGGTCTTCCATAAAATGCTCGCCCCCCGGCCTCAGATTGACTATATGCGGGGTCCGCCTGCTTATCCTGTCGAATTCCTTAAGGGGCAGGTCTATCCCGAGTTCGTTCGCTATCGCCTTGATGTGCAGGACCGTGTTGCTCGAGCCGCCCATGGCCATATCCACTATAACGGCGTTCTCGACGGCACCTTTTTTCATGATCATGCTCGGCGTGATGTTCCGGCGGGCCAGATTTACCGCTATCTCCCCGCTTTCGCAGGCGATCCTCTCCTTCTTCGCCGATACAGCGAGCGCCGTCGCGCACCCCGGCAGGCTCATGCCCATCGCCTCGACGATACAGGCCATTGAATTGGCCGTATACAGCCCCTGGCAGGAGCCGACCCCAGGGCAGGCCTCCATCTCCAGGCAGCTCATCTCCTCGGAGGATATCTCTCCCTTTTTGAAGCGGCCTACCGCCTCAAACGTATCCCTGACAAGAGACAACCTTCTGCCTTTATAATTCCCGGAAAGCATCGCCCCCGCGGTAACGGCGATAGCCGGTATATTAAGCCGCGCTATGGCCATCATCATACCCGGCGTTATCTTATCGCAATTCGTAAGGCATACGAGGCCGTCCAGCGAATGCGCCTTTACGACCGTCTCTATCATATCGGCTATCAACTCACGGCTGGGCAGGGAATATTTCATGCCGGAATGCCCCATCGCTATTCCGTCGCATATGCCCGGGACTCCGAATATAAAAGGTGTCCCCCCGCCGGCGGCGACCCCCCTTTCTATAAAACGCTCAAGCCGCCTCATGCCTATATGTCCGGGGATAAGGTCGGTATTGCTTGTGCATATGCCTATAAACGGCTTTATCATATCCGAGCGCCTCAATCCCGTGGCGTAAAGCAGCGCCCTGTTGCCGGCCCTTTCCAGGCCTCTTTTCACCTTATCACTGCGCATAAATTCTCCTTAAATCAGCCCATAACCCGCGGAAAATTACAGCGCGGGTCATGGTGCCATCTTTAAAATAACGTTGTATATATTAATCTATACTTTTTATGGCTTATTATTATATCATATGAGGAGGTATTGTCAATGGATTTTCTAATAACGAGGATTTTTGTATATCCTTGGTACACGGTTAGTTATGGAACAGACGATCTCATAGGGGATGGTGCCCGCCAGCCTGGCGAGGTCTTCGCATCTGATTTCGTTCTCGCCCTGCCTTCCTATAAGCACAACCTCATCTCCGAGGCGAACGCCCTCTATGTGCCCCAC
>Ga0272441_10000774_pt1 | contig 70774 bp, 53 predicted proteins | sample SSMProp6N_FD_193582 | JGI IMG/M metagenome (GOLD analysis project Ga0272441, IMG submission 193582) | Marine sediment archaeal communities from Little Sippewissett salt marsh, Falmouth, MA, United States - SSM-Prop-6N | ecosystem: Environmental > Aquatic > Marine > Wetlands > Sediment ...
CGCCGACGGCGTCCGCGATTTCGCGGAACGCTTGCCAATCGGGCTGCCACGGATACGAAGTGAATCCGCCGATGATCATCTTTGGCCGATGCTTCAAGGCGAGCGCGCGCATGGCCTCGTAGTCCAGTTTGCCGGTTCGAGGATCGACGGCGTACGAGACGATGCGGTAGCGCTTCCCGGTGACATTGAACTGCGATCCGTGCGTCAGGTGCCCGCCCTCGGTGAGTGCCATTCCCATGACGGTCTCCCCGGGGGCTACGAAGGCATCGTAGACGGCCAGGTTGGCGGCTGCGCCGGACAGCGGCTGAACGTTGGCGAAGATCCGTTCCGCGGGCACGACATCGGTTGCGAATGCCTCCGCAGCTCTCCGAGCGGCCAGCGATTCCACCAAATCTGCGAACTCCGTTCCTTTGTAGAAGCGGCGGTCCGCATACCGCCGGTACGTCGCCAATTGCGCATCGATGTCCGCGAGGTCGTCCGGTGATGTGTCCATCATCGCCTTCCTCGGATAGCCTTCCGCATAGACGCTGGTGAAGACGGATCCAAGCGCCTCTCTGACAGGTTCCGGCGTCAGGCTCTCGGACGGAATGAGGATGAGTTTCTCACGCTGGCGAAGCTCTTCGGCAGCGATGAGGGCTGCGGTTTGCGGGTCGACGTCCATCACGTGGTGGTCACGGAACTGGCTCATGCTGTTTGTCCATCTCCTTCGTACGGATCGGGATGAAGTCTACGGGGAAGATTTCGACCTTTCCAGCAGATCTCCGAGAGCAGATACAGGCCGCCGCTGACCAGCGAGTGTCCGCCGAGCAGAATGGGAATCGAACAGGCCGCCGCCTGCTCCGTAAAGCTGAGCCACCGCCGGTCGTGAAGGTCGGACAGGCGGTACAGATCGCTGGCGAATCGCTGGTCGGGCGACGGAAGGTTTCCGTCCGGTGCGAGCAGCGGACGGGAATCGATGATGGCGGCATTTGCCGAGTCCTGCAGCGCGGCGAAAAACCGCGTCCCCCCATCCTGATCGAGCAACGTTGGCAAAATCGGGCGATGGTGCCGCGCGTACGCCTTCATGCCCCGCCCCTCGACAATGCCCGCAGTCCGACAGGCGACTTGGGTCTCGAACGCTTGCCATGTGACCGGACTGACACGTCCGATCAGATACACCAGAGACTCGCGACGGACGAGCACGTCAGTCACGCCGGCCAACGTCGGATGATCCGTTTTCTGGCTCTCGAGAAATGCGCGTAGACGAGGACCTCCGCGGTCCGAAGCCTGCAGCAGGAGGACGTCAATTGGCGTATCGAGATCGAACTGCGTCTTCACCGATCGAGGCAGAGCGTAGCAGCGCACGCCGGCGTCCGCGAGAAGAAAGCCGATGCCGTTGTCGCTTGCCGGCAAGGGTCCATGCATGAGGAACGACGTGTCCGAGAAGGTGGCGAAATCACACGAATAGAAGTTGTTGAACAGAGCCGCCGGATCCTCTCGTTCGGCGAATGCCGCCATTCGTGACAAGTCGTCGTCCTCGAGCAGCGCGCCGCTTCCACTGCCGAAGTAGAGGACAGCATCCAGGCGCTGATCGCGCACGACGGACTGCAAGGTGTCGCCGAAGTGAAAGGACGTCTCGGGTCGAATCGGTACGAGGTGAACTCCGGCTACATCCAGCGAGCCGGCGGCGGAGCGATCTCCGACGACGATAACGGTCGATACAAGGGGACGCACAGCGGTGATCAAATCCGCGGCTGCGTGAAGTCGTGCCGAAGCGACAAGGGTTTCCGTCGGTGACGGCCCGGCGGGAGGATGAAAGATCACGGCTCCGATTCGCTTCACGACGATTCTCCCAACCGTCCCCAGTGGCGCAAAGAATAAGCCCCAGCGCTGTTACCCGCTGGGGCCGCTCGTGTCATGGATATCGTAGCGCCGAATTACCGGCGCATCTTCACCGGTTCGCGTTCGCCGACGTACGGAAGCAAGGCGATCTTGCGAGCTCGGTTGATCTGCAAAGCCAACTGCCGTTGATGTTTCGCGCACAGGCGCGTCGCCCGCCGAGGGAGGATCTTCCCCAGGCGATTCATGAACTGCTTCAATTCCGCGGGGCGCTTGTAGTCGAGCGTGATCTTCTGCTCGCAAACCCTGCATTTTCGCTTTCTACGATGGAACATGAGTTAGAACGGAACCTCCTCCGTCGTGTCTTCCTCGGGTTCTGAGCTTGGCCGTGGTTCTGCCGTCTGCGTCGGCGCGTTGCCGCCTCCGGATCGAGGTCCTCCCCCGAGGAACTGAACCGTCGATGCGACGACTTCCACGACCTTCTTGCGTTCGCCCTCGGCATTCTCGAACGAGTCGATACGCAGCCGTCCCTCGACGGCGACCGATCGCCCCTTGCTCAAGTACTGCGAGCAGTTCTCCGCCTGGGATCCCCAGGTCACGATCGGAACGAACGTCGTCTCCTCCTGCATTTGCCCCGAGGCATTCTTGAATTGGCGATTGATCGCGATCGAGAATCTCGTACGGGCCGTTCCACTTGGCGTGTACCGCAGTTCCGGATCCCCCGTGAGGTTTCCGATCAGAATGACACGATTCAAGCTGGCGGCCATACGTCCTCCTAAGACGATCGAACGACGATCTGGTATCGCAAGATCTCTTCGTCGATGTTCAGGCGCTCCTCGACCGTCTTCACGTTCTCCGGGGGCAGCTGGAATTCAGCGAGCCCGTAATACCCGTCCGTATGGTGCTTGATTTCATACGCCAGCACCCGCTTGCCCCAATCCTCAACCTTTCCCAATTGACCGTTGTTCTCGGTAATCAGGGCATGGACGCGTTCAACCTTGGCCGCTCGATCCTCGTCCGAGAGATCCGGGCGGATGATGTAGACAATCTCGTACTCTCTCACGCTAACACCTCGTCCTCAATCTGCGCGTAACTGTATCGGGGCGCTGAACCGAAGTCAAATCGGGGGAATCGGGTCTCGAACGGCGTTACCGTTTTTTCTTCCGGAATCGATTGGGGTAGTTGGCGAGGGGTGCCGTGCACGTGTTCGCTTTGCGCACATCGTGTGTTCTGATGGACGATTGCGGCGGATGTTCGGCATCGGGCCAGAGTATGTGTTAGTATGTAAAAGCATCCGTTTATCGTAGACTCTTCAAATAATCTGCAAATCGTATGCAAAAAACTTGACCGCTCCCACAGTTTGCCCTAATAGTTACGACGTTGGATCCAAACGAAAGCAGTCGCCTGTAGCGACTGCATCGATGAAGTAACGAAAGGAAAGGAGCAAACGACATGAAGTGGGGCGGATACAACCGAAACGGAGAAGCGCGGATGAAGAAGCTGTTCGGCGGACGAACGATGTATTTCCTGCTGACGATCGGAACGCTGGCGCTGTTGCTGGCGGAAAGCATCAAGTGGCGGCCGGGCGGACGCTAGGCAACCAGGAACGAAAGGAGAACGACATGAAGTGGTACGGATACAACCGAAACGGAGAGACGCGGATCAAGAAGCTGTTTGGCGGACGAACGATGTATTACCTGCTGACGATTGGAACCCTAGCGCTGCTGCTGGCGGAGAGCATCAAATGGCGACCGGGCGGACGCTAGGCCTGCAGGAACGGTAAGAAGAACGATAGGAAGTGGAGCGGAACCAACGAGAAAGGGGAATAACGAATGAAGAAACTGCTGAGCGGACGAACGATGTATTACCTGCTGACGATTGGAACCCTAGCGCTGCTGCTGGCGGAGAGCATCAAATGGCGACCGGGCGGACGCTAGGCCTGCAAGAACGGCAAGAAGAACGATAGGAAGTGGAGCGGAACCAACGAGAAAGGGGAATAACGAATGAAGAAACTGCTGAGCGGACGAACGATGTATTACCTGCTGACGATCGGAACGCTGGCGCTGCTGCTGGCGGAGAGCATCAAGTGGCGACCAGGCGGACGCTAGGCGAGAAACGCGAAAGGAGAAGGACATGAAGTGGGGCGGATACAACCGAAACGGAGAAGCGCGAATGAAGAAGCTGTTCAGCGGACGAACGATGTATTACCTGCTGACGATTGGAACACTGGCGTTGCTGCTGGCGGAAAGCATCAAGTGGCGGCCAGGTGGCCGCTAGTCCAAGGACACGTGGGAAGTCTCCAGACGAAGTTGGGACGGATGTAGAGGAATCGACGCGCGATAATGGAGACGGAATCCAGCGGCAGAAGAACGCGAAGCGGGTTCTGTGCTGGGAATCACCAAGGTGAGAAAGCGCGTCCTATGTGACGACGCGACTCCAGAGGGAGGTTCCGTCATGAAGTGGGGTGGATACAACCGGCGTGGTGAGGAACGCATGAAGCGGGCGTTCACCAGGATCTTCGGCGAACGGACCCTATACTACCTATTTGCGATCGCAATCGTGGGGTTCTTGCTTGCGGAAAGCATCAAGTGGCGACCGGGGGGCCGATAGAGGCCAACGTGGCACACTGCGATTAGCACGTACGTGGTGCGCGCGATTACGCTGATTCGACGATCCGTGCGCATCCATAGCGTGATGAAAGCACATTGACATCAGAGCCATAACATCTGGGGGGATGGGCTTGCACCGTAGCTGAGGAGGCTCGATGAAGGTCCCGTTCTCCGCAGTGTCATACATTGTCGCGCTTACCCTTGCTGCCCTTGCTGCTGTCGGCATTGCGTGTGCACTAACAGGTGTTCCAGATACCCAGCAGATTTCGATCTTCGTTATCTTCACTCTCCTTGCAGTTCTGGCCGAGGTCTATGCAACCTGGATTCCGACCTACAACTGGGAAATCTCTAGCTCAATAGCGATCTATCTAGCAGCGCTCTTCATCCTCGGAGCCGAATTGGCGGTTCTTCTCGTGTTCGTTGCTTCGCTTCTTTCGGAGATCTTCCTTCGCTGGAAGCAAGACGATCCGTACCAAACAAGCGGTCTGCTGCCCATCGCGTTCAATGTGAGTCAGCTGGTGATGACTGTGACGCTCTCTGGAGCTCTACTGTGGGCTCTTGGTCGTGAATCGCTCGAACTCACCGCGGGTGGAGACTTCCCTCTGGCAGTGGCAGTGTTTGCCATCTACCTTGTGCTCAACCTGTCCTTCGTCACGGGGATTGTGGCGATCACGGAGAGCAAACCGTTCTTCCGCTCGTTTGCTCGCAGCATCCGCCAGTTCCTCATGCAGTACTTGGTCCTCTGTGTGTCCGCGCTTCTTCTCACCGCGTTGTATTCCATCTCGGTATGGCACGTTTTCCTGGCGCTGTTCCCGTTGACGCTGGTGCACATCTCGTTCCGCGGGTACGTCAAGCTTCAAACGGAGGCGAGGAACACGTTCGAACGCATTTCGCAGCTGTTGGACGCTCGCGATCACTACACAGCCGTTCATTCGATGGAGGTCGCGGAGTTGGCCGTCAAGATCGGCCGAGAAATGGACCTGGGACCACGGGAGATCGAGCGAATTGACATTGCGGCGCGCGTCCACGACATCGGAAAGATCGCCGTTCCTGATGCCATTTTGCTCAAGCCGGGCAAACTCACGGACGAGGAATGGGCCAAGATGCGGGAGCATCCGGTGATTAGCGCCGAACTGATCTCGGGAATCGAAATCTACGCGCCTGTCGCCAATGCGGTTCGTCACGAACACGAACGTTGGAACGGGACGGGATACCCGGATGGGCTCAAAGGAACCGATATTCCCCTGATCGCGCGTGTGATTGCGGCCGCCGACATCTACAATGCGCTGTCCACGGACCGTCCGTATCGGAAAGCGTTCAGCAAGGACGAGACGATGCGTATGATCCGCGACATGATGGAGATCGAATTGGATCCCGAGATCGCTGCCGCGCTGCTTCGCGTACTTGAGTCCATGCCCGATGAGGAAACGGCGGCCACGCCAGAGGCGTTGGAACCCGAGGAGGCATGACGATCGGATGTTCGTGCTCATCTTCGTTCCACTGGGCATTCTTGTCGGCTACCTGTCTGGCGGCAGGCTCTCCGGACTGGGGAAGCTGAAACTTCGTTGGCTCCCGCTGGTGCTGGCGGCCTTGATTCTCCAACTTCTGATCTTCCCGCTGTTTTCCGAATACGCGATCCTTCCTGCCGCCGTCGGGCCTCTGCATGTCTTGTCGTACGGTCTCCTTGCCCTCTGGCTCATTGCGAACGTACGAATCGCTCCCATCGCACTGCTCAGCGTCGGCGCGGGCTGCAACCTTTCGGCACTTCTGGCGAATGGGGGGCTCATGCCGGCATCGGTGACCGCGCTGCAGCGCGCCGGCTACGCCGAAATTGCTCAACACCTGATCGAAGATGGCGCCTACTCCAACTTGATTCTCATGTCGGCAGACACGCGGCTGAATGCGCTAGGGGACGTCTTGTTTGTTCCGGAATGGATTCCGCTTTCCTCTGCCTTTAGTATCGGGGATACTTTGATCATGCTCGCCCTCGGCTGGCTGATCGTGAAGGGCATGAGAATCGATGCGAAACGAACTCAAGGAACTGCTTAGTCCCACGTCGGTTGCCGTGATTGGCGCCAGCGCACGGGTTGGATCGGTCGGTGGAAGCATCCTCCGCAACCTCCTGTCGTGGGGATTCACGGGCGCAATCTACCCGGTGAATCCGAAGTACGACTCGGTCCTGGACCTGCCGTGCGTCCATTCTGTCGACGAACTGCCGGCATCCACCGATATGGCGGTCATTGCCATCCATCGGGACCACGTCTTAAACGCGGTCGAGGCATGTGGGCGTCGAGGCATACGACATCTCGTCATCATCACTGCAGGGTTCAAGGAATCAGGCGCTCTCGGCGGCCAGCTCGAGCGTGACTTGCGCGCCCTGATCGCGACGTATGACCTCAGAGTCGTCGGACCCAACTGCATGGGCATCATGCACCGGTCCGGCGGCGTCAGCCTGAACGCATCGTTCTCTCGCTGGTTCCTTGCCGGAGGCGGGATCGGGTTTATCTCGCAGAGCGGGTCACTCGGAGAGACACTGCTGGAGAGCTTCGAAGATGCCGGGTTGGGGGTCTCGACGTTCATCAACCTTGGCAATCGGGCCGGTTTGACCGAGAACGACTTTCTTCGCTATCTCGCCGAGGATCCGGAGTGCCACGCCATCTTCCTCTACCTGGAGAGCTTCGCGGACCCGACCGAATTCCGACGCATCGTCTCCACCATCGATCAGGACAAGCCGGTCATCGTACTCAAGGCGGGACGAACCAAGGCGGGCGCTGCGGCGGTCGCGTCGCACACGGGATCGTTGTCCAGCCCGGATGCGATCGTCGATGCGTTTCTTCGCCAATGCGGCGCACTTCGAGTCACGGCCATTGACGAGGCATTGAGCGCACTGCGTGTCCTTCAACGCGGGATCCTTCCGGACGATAACCGCGTCGTCATCCTCACGAATGCCGGCGGTGCCGGCATCATCGCCGCAGATGCGTGCGAACGTCTTGGCATCGAAGTCCCCCCCATGCCCGACGACGTGAGAGACAAGCTGCGCACGTTCCTTCCCGCAGAGGCCGGATACGGGAACCCGATCGACATGATCGCCACCGCCGGGAGCACGGACTACGAGCGCACATTGGCCGCGACCCTTCCCGTGGTGGATGGAGCGATCGTCATCTTCCGCCCGCCGATGGTCTATGCAGAGCCCGTCGAGCGGGTTGCCGAGGGCATCCTCAACGTGTTGGAAGCGATGCCGGGAAAACCGGTCTTGGTCAGCACACTGAGCGGAAGCGACATGGTTGCTCCGCTCGTTGACCGGCTCCGCGAGTCAAACATACCGAGCTACGTGATGCCCGAGGCGGCCGTCAGAGGCATGGACGTGCTTCTCCGGGTGCGGGGACTGACGTCTCGCGCCGGATCCGCACGGCCGCTTCCGGTGATCGATCCCGCGAGTGCGCGACAGGTTCTCCATCGTGCGCAAGCGGACGGTCGTACGGGCCTATTCTTCGACGAGGGCGCCGAGATCCTGTCCGCCTACGGCGTGTCCGTCTGTCCGTTCGCGTACATCGAGTCGCTGGACGACGGACGGCGATTCCTCGACGAAGCGGACGGACCGATCGTCCTGAAGCTCGATTCTCCGCACGTTCTCCACCGGTTTGAACTGAACGCAGTGGTCACGGACATCGCGTCACCTGCCGCGCTGGAAAGCGCCTACGAAAGGCTCAAGGAGACGATCGAGCGGCTCGCGCTATCGGACGCCCGGATTCTGGCGCAACGGATGCTTGATGGGCGCGAACTCATCCTCGGCATGGACCGCGACCCGTCGTTCGGACCCGCGTTGATGTTCGGCATCGGGGGAACGCTGGTGGAAGCATTGCGCGACGTCGCGTTCGGCATCGCCCCGATTGTCCACGAAGATGCGGAACGCATGATTCGATCCATCCGAGCATTCCCTTTGCTGCAGGCGTTTCGCGGTCAACCCGCCGTGGATCTGGACCGACTGGCGGACACGATCACCCGTCTGTCCCAATTGGTCGCCGACTGTCCGGAGATTGCCGAACTCGATCTCAACCCGGTGATTGCCACCTCGGACGGTACGTACGCCGTGGATATCCTTTTCCGGATCGATTCGGACGAAGTGGACTCGAACGGAGCGCCTACGGATACAGCCGGTTGATCTGTCGCGGGAACGGAATCACCTCGCGAATGTGCGCCGCGCCCGTGATCCACGCGACGACGCGAGCCAATCCCATTCCGAATCCGGAATGAGGCACCGATCCAAAGCGCCGCAGATCGATATACCACTGGTAGGGCTCGATGGGAAGGCCGACCTCTTGAAGTTGAGCGACGAGCTCCTCTTCGGTGTCCACACGCTGGCTTCCTCCGATGATCTCCCCGTACCCCTCGGGGGCGATGAGATCTGCGGCCAAGACGCGCGAACGGTCCTCTGGGTCGCGCTTCATATAGAACGGCTTCATCGCGACCGGAAACCGCTCGATGAATACCGGCTTGCGGAAATGGTCTCCCAAGGCGGCTTCCTGAGGTGCCCCGAAGTCGTCGCCGAAAGAGACGTCATGCCCGAGATCCTTGAGCAGAGCAATCGCGTCTCCGTAGTCGATGCGAACGAACGGCTCGGCGACCTCTTGCTGTAGCTGCTCGACATCCCGTCCCAGCTCCTTGAGCTCGGGCGCCTTCTCGCGAACGACCGTCGTCACGATGTGGCGCACCAAGTCCTCCTGAAGCTGAAGGTTGGCGGCGTGATCGTAGAATGCCATCTCTGCTTCGGCGATCCAGAACTCGGTCACGTGCTTGCGCGTCTTGGACTTCTCGGCACGGAACGCCGGACCGATCCAGTACACGCGCCCCAACGCCATCGCCGTAGCTTCCAGATAGAGCTGCCCGGACTGGCCGAGATAGGCCGGTTGGCCGAAGTAATCGAGCTCGAACAACGTCGTGGTTCCTTCGACGGACGTCCCGGTGAGAATCGGGGCCTCGGTGGCGACGAACCCGCGATCATGGAAGAACTCACGAAACGCATGAAACGCGGCGTCGCGGATGCGCAAGATCGGGACTTGACTCCCCGTTCGTATCCACAGATGGCGATGGTCCATCAGAAAGCCGGGCGTTTGCTCCTTGAGCTCGATCGGGAAGTCCTCGGTCGGTTGGTGAATGACTTCGAGATCCTCGAGAAGGAGCTCGCACCCGATCGGCGCGCGCGTGTCTTCCTTCACGGTTCCGTGAACCACGAGCGACGTCTCGCGTGGCAGCATGTCTGCACGTTGGAAGAGGTCGGGATTGTCTGTGGTGCCGAGCACGGCCTGGATGACGCCCGATCCGTCTCGGATCTGCAAGAACAGGATTCTCCCGCTCGAGCGCTTATTGTACAGCCACCCTTTCAAGGTGACGCGTTGTCCGATGTGTCGATGCGCTTCCAGTACGGTGATGGTCGGCATGTTCCCTCCCTCCTTGAAGATTCGATGGGGCAGAGATTAGGGGCAAGGTCCGCGCGGTGCAAGGCAGATCGGCCTACGTCAACAGGTCGGCCTCCACCGGCTCCTTGATGACGCGGCGCGCCCAGTTTCCCGTCAGGAAGCACGCAAGCGATAGGAGCGCTGCTCCCAGGTTGGACCAGAACATTGCCCACCACACGCCGTCAGCGCCCCAGGAGAGCCAGTAGGCCAGCAAGTAGAGCAGCGGGAGCCGCAGGCCCCAGAGCCGGAACAGACCGAAGAACATCGAGTAGGCTGTGTGTCCCGACCCTTGATAGACGCCCATCATGACCTGAATTACGCCCATCAGCGGGAATGCGAATCCAACCAGCAGCAACATGCGAACGCCGATTCGTAGGACGTCTGGATCGTCCATGAACAACCGGATCAAGTGCGGACGAAGCGGAATCACAACAACGGCGGCGGCGACCAGAATGAGCGTGGAGATCAGCATGGCGTCCCAGGCGACGCGGCGGGCTCGGTCCGGCCTCGAGGCACCGAGGTTCTGACCGACCATGGTGGCTGTCGCTTGCCCCAATCCGGTAGCCGGCATCAAGACGATCGAGATGAACGACGAGCCGATGCCGAATGCATTGATGACGTTGGTCCCCAACCTCGCCAACGCCCCGTTCATGATTGCGAATCCGAGAGACGTCCCCATCTGTCCGATCGACGACATGCTGCCGATCGATGCGATCTTTCGAATCATCGGCCACCGGGGTTTCAGATCGGAAACGCGGATGTGGATCCCGAGCCTGCCCGAGAAAAGCAGGTAGTATCCGAACACGGCGACCAGCCCGCGCGACAGTACGGTTGCGACCGCGGCGCCGCGAACGCCCCAAGCGGGAAACGGTCCCCATCCGAAGATGAAGAACGGATCGAGAAGGATGTTGGCGGCAACGGAGACGGCCATCAGGATCATCGGCGTGACCGTATCGCCGATCCCATTCAGCATGGCGGCCACCAAGAACGTCGAGAACACGAGCGGCGCGCCGGCGAAGATGATCTGGAGGTAGGCCGTGGCCGCCACCGTTAGGTCGGGCTCCGCTCCCATCAGCGACATGATCGGTCCGGCGAGGGCGACTCCGATGGCGGCCATGGCGATCGCGAGGACGGCACAGAACACAAGCACCTGCCCGGCGGCCAGATTCGCATCCCTCTCCCGCTCCGCGCCCGTGTACTGTGCGATCAGCGCCATGCCGGCCACCGTGAATCCGCTGGCGACCGAGATCGTCAGAAAGACCAAGGGAAAAGAAATCTGAACCGCGGCGATCCCGACGGAACTCCATCGGCCAAGCCACAATCGATCGACGAAGTTGTACAGCGTTTGAAACAGGTTCGACAGCATCACCGGCCATGCAAGGCGAAGCAGAGACCGGGCGATCGGACTCGTCGTCAGGTCGTCGGGTCTTCGGATGAGCTGTCGCTTCATGCCTACTATTTTACTGGCAGTGTCGCGCCAGCACGAGGGGAGGGAATGCTCCGACGGCGCCCGAATGCTGGGAACGAGCAGCCCGTCGAGGCAGCATGTTGACAAATGGCAACGCCCATCGTAGACTCCCGCCATGGTCAAGGCACGGTTCGGAGACATCCTACGTACCGCACGATTGAGCGCCGGTATGAGCCTCCGAGAACTGTCCGCCGAGTCGGGGATCGACTACACAAGGCTCTCGCGCATGGAGCACGGAACGCGCCCAGCGCCGGGGCTTCCACACATGCGGCGGCTGGCCGAGCTTCTGTCTCTCAATCTTGTCGATCTTCTCGTGTCCACGGGGACGCCGCGCGAGGCGGTGGAGCAGTTGCTGTGGACGGAGAGGATGCAGCTGGCCAAGGATGTCGAGAACCTGGCGGAATACACGCCGCAGGGGCATCGTGCGGGATTGAAGAACGAATTCGTCGTCGATGTGATTTCACGGGACGGCGCGTTGTGCACCGCGACGCTGGGGTCGGAAACATGGACGATGGTGACCTTTTCGGACGCCGATCGACTCCGGGTGCGAATCCCTCCCGAGGCCATCCAGATCTTCCGCGAGGATCCCTGCGATTGCTTGCTCTCGACGGGAAACGTGTTCCGAGCCACGGTCATCAAGGTGCGGACGGTCGGGGCGCTGTTGAATGCGATCCTGGCAGTCGGAGGCATCGAGTTGAATGCGCTTTTGGCGAAGTGGGACGGTGCGCCGCAGGCGCTGGCGCCCCAGGACACGGTGTACGTGGCAATACCTCCTGCGGCGCTGTCTACGGTCCCGCAGGACGATGCGAAAGGAAGGACATGAATCGACGATTCGGACTGAGCCTTCTGCTGATGGTGGCGGTCTTCGTGCTGCCCGCCGTTGCGACGGATCTCTCAGTGTACGTGCAGACGGACGAAGGGTTCATCGAGGTTGCCCTCGATGGATTCCCGTTGGTGGAAGGAACGGTGGCCTACGAGGGACCGGCAATGGATGACGGTGTGGCCAATTGGAAGGACGCACACCATTACCGAGGTGTTTCCGTGCAGGCCATCCTGGACGCCGCCGGCGCCTACGTCACCGACACGCTCGGCGCCGTGGCTGCCGATGGATGGTACAAGATACTGACCGACGCGGTGCTTCGCGGCGAAACGGCGGCCGGCATTCCGATTCTTGCGATCGAGCGTGACGGGGAATCCGGAGAGGATTGGAGCAGCGCTCCCGTGCTGGTCTTCCTCCCCGAAGACGAGGCCTTCAGCAACGAGGACATGTTGAGCGCGCTCGGGCCGGACCTGGCGCACTACTACGGCGAGGACCCGTCGACGACGGGACTGATGGTCAAGTGTGTCGCCTACCTGATCCCGGAGTACGCCGGGGAGGACCTACCGCTCCAACCCGAGGTTGCGGGCGAGATCGATGTGACGCCTCCTGAAGGGACGATTCTCACGGTGATTCGTGGCGATGAATCGTTCTCGTACACGATGGAAGAGATCGAGGAACTCGACGCATTGACCGGACAGGGAACGTTCACGAACTCGGCGGAGAACGAGTACGCCGCAACGTACACCGGCATTCCGATGACCACGTTCATCGGCAACGTCTCGGCGGATGCGACCATCCGCGTGACCGCGTCCGACGGCTATTCGATGAACTATCCGGCCGAGATGCTCCAGGACACGAGTGAAGGCGTTTGGATCCTTGCCTACCAGAACAACGGCGTCTACATGCCGTACGACCCCGGGTATCTCCGTGTCGTTCAGGTGAGCGACGAGGGCGCACACTTCTCCAGTTCACTGTCTGCGAAGATGGTCGAAATCATCGAGGTCCTCGGTGCGTATGAGGTGTACACGTTGAACGTCACAGGAGCGGTCGAGAGGATCTTCCTTCGCGGAGAACTCGAAGCCGGCATCGGATGTTCCTGCCACACGGCGACCGTATCGGTGACCAGCAAGGGTGAGACCCACGAATACACCGGGATTCCGCTGTGGCGTTTGATCGCCTACGTCGATGACGGCCTGTTCCCGCCGGTCGAGGAAGGCATCTACTACGAGGACGAACACTTCAACGACACGCTGGCGGCCGCTGGCTACGCGATCGATCTGGTCGCGTCCGACGGGTACACGCAGACCGTCACGTCGGATCTGATTGCGCGCGATGACCGGTTCATCGTCGCCTTCAAGAAAGACGGCGTCTTCTTGGATGCCTCGTCCAACGGGTACATGCGGTTTGTCTTCGACGACTCCGTCGAACTGCCGGACGATGCGAACCTGCGATCGGTCAAGTTCCTGACCGAGATTCTGCTGCATCTGTAAGAAGGCCGGTGTGAACGTGACGAGTACGAGATCTCGATTCGATTTGCGGGATCTCGTGCTCGTTGCGCTGTTGGCTGCAGCGGGCGGCGTTCTCTCGACCTACGTAGGATACCTGGGGAACCTGATCAACCGCTTGTTCGGCGTGCCGTTCGGCGCCGGGCAGTTGATTGCCGGGGTCCACATTCTGTGGCCATTGCTGGCGCGCGCCATCATCGGCCGATTTGGGTCCGGGACGATGACCGGCATCGTCAAGGGATTGGTGGAATTCCTTTCCGGGGGAACGCACGGGATCGTCATCGTCCTCGTATCGGCCATCGAAGGGCTGTTCGTGGATGTCGGCATGAGTACCTCGGACAAGAATCGATTGGGCGTGATGATGCTGTCCGGAGCCGTCGCATCGGCATCCAACGTCTTCGTCTTCCAGACCATCTACTTCAGCAACCTCGCGTTGCCTCTTGTCCTGGGCATGGGGGCGCTTGCCTTCGTCTCAGGTGCATTCTTTGGAGGATACCTGGCGTGGGACCTCCATGGCTTTCTTCGTGCTTCGAACCTGGTTCGCAAGGATTCAACGGCCGTTCCACGGACCGGCCGTCGACGGTGGCGGCGTCACGCGGTGACGCTTCTCGTCATTCTGGTTGGACTCGCGGGCGCCGCCTACTTCTACATCGAGGTCTATGATCCCTTTGCCGCACCCGATGCCGCCAAGATCGAGGGCGCGGTGTCGTCGCCCTACACCTACACGCCGTCGGAGTGGGATGGACGGATCGTGACCGTGAATGCCGAACTGCGCGGAAGCATGATGACGATTCCCGCCCAGGACTACACCGGCACGTTGTTGCGCGAGATCGTCGAGCAAGCGAGCCCCGATCCGGATGCAACGACGTTGCGCATCGTCGCCAGTGACGGCTACGAGATCGAGCTCGACTGGGAGGCGGTCCGAGCGGACGATACGCTGATTCTCACGCTCGAAGACGGCACGTTGCGACTGGTCGCTGCGGCGTATGATGGGTCCATGTGGGTCCAACTGGTGAGACGCATTGTCGTCCGATAGCCTTCCCGGCCTCCGGATTGACCACCTGACCGTTCGCTACCCCGAGCGGACCGATTGCGCGCTTTGCGACATCACCGCGGCCGTCGGCCCCGGTGCAACGATTGCGATCACGGGGCCTTCGGGTTGCGGCAAGACCACATTGCTGCGGGCGATGGCGGGATTCATCCCGGACATGATTCCGGCGGAGATCTCGGGCACCGTCACCATGGACGATTCAGCCCATGAGGAGACCGATCCCATGCACCGGTCGCCCTCGATCGGATTGGTGCAGCAGGACCCGGATGCTCAAGTCTGCACGCTGCGTGTTCGCTCGGAAGTCTCGTTCGGTCCCGAGAATCTGTGCCTGCCTCGATCCGTCGTCGACCGACGGGTCTGCGAAGCGATGGATGTGATGGGCCTCTCGCACCTGGCCGACCGTGATACGACGACGCTCTCCGGCGGCGAGAAGCAACGGCTTGCGGTGGCCTCGATCCTGGCCATGGAGCCTCCGATCCTCCTTCTGGATGAGCCGACGGCGCATCTGGATCCGGCGGGCGCGAAGACGGTGTTCGAACGGCTTCGGCACGTCCAGGAGACAAGAGGCTGCTCGCTCGTCGTCGTCGAACATCGGTTAGCGCCGCTTTCGGTGTTGCGTCCGCAGCTATGGGTTCTCGATCAGGGACGACGGGTTCCGCGGGATTCGGGTCGACGGCATTCCTCCGCGGAGCGCCTGGTGGGACACGCACGCCGTCGGACGGACGTTGACGCATCTCCGAAGACGAGCATCTTGGAGGCGTCCGCGCTCTCGTTCGGCTACGGCGGGTCGGACGGTCTGATCCAGGATCTCGATCTTTCGATCCGTCCGGGAATGATTTACGGAATCATCGGTCCGAATGGCTGTGGCAAGACGACGCTCCTTCGATTGCTCGCTGATCTCGAACGCCCGGACGAGGGGCGGATCGTCCGGCGCAGCCGCGGGCGACCCGGCATGGTCTTCCAACATCCGCATCAGCAGATCTTCGAGCAAACGGTACGCCGGGATCTGCAAATCGAAGGACCTCTGGGTGACGAGAGCCTAGAGGCAATGCTGGAGAGTGCCCGACTGGCGGGGACGGCTTCGAGGGCTCCTCATTCCCTGAGCCTGGGGGAGCAGCGGCGGCTGACGGTGCTGACCGCATTCCGGGACGATGCGGAGGTCCTGTTGTTGGATGAGCCGTTCATCGGACAGGATCGAGAGAACGTCTTGTGGATCGTCGGGCGGATGCTCGCCGCCCGCGACCGCGGCGCAGCGATTCTCCTCGTCACGCACGACATTCCGCTGGCCGGCGCGTTGTGCGATCGGCTCCTTTACCTCGGCGACGCAGTCTTCGAAGGGACGCCGGACGAGGTGTTCGATCAGTTGCGAGACGCCGGACAGGCCGCGTTCACGCCCGAGTTCTGGGAGGAGGCGGACGAATGATTCCAAACGTTGCGTTCCGTCCGGGGCTTCGTGGCCTTCACCGGGTTCATCCGGGGACCAACCTCTTGCTGTTGGCGAGTGCGTTGTTCGCCGTGTTGGGGACGCACAGTCTGGTCGTCAAGGGCGCCGTGTTGCTACTGACGTTTGCGTTGGCCGCCTGGTCGGAAGGCTCGATCCGTTCGTGGTCCAAAGCGTTGCGTTTCGTCGCTACGTTCTCGCTGCTTCTGTTCGTTGCACAGGTCCTGTCCGTTCGAGAGGGCCTGGTGCTCTTCCGGCTCGGAATTCCGGTGACACGGGACGGCGTGGTTTCCGGAGCGAACATGGCGCTACGGTTTCTCGTCATTCTGTCCTCCAGTTTCACGTTCGTGGTGACAACCGATCCGGATGCATTGGCGAACGCGCTCATCCAATGGGGCATTCCGTATCGTCATGGGTACACGCTCATTCTCGCGTTGCGCTTCGTGCCCTTCTTTCGCAACGAGCTGCGCATCGTTCGCGATGCGCAACGCATGCGAGGGATCAAGGCCTCAGTGCGATCGGTGCGCAGCATCGGCCGTTCGATTCGCTACACCTTTGTCCCGGTCCTTGTGGCCGGACTGATCCGCGTCGACACGATCGCCATGTCAATGAAGGGACGGGCCTTCGGACTGTACCGGCGGAGAACGCCGCCGCCGCGAGCGCGCCTCGTCTGGGAGGATATCCTCGTGTGGGGTTGCAGTGCCGGTTGCATCGGCGTGGCCGTATGGGCAGGAGGGGCTGGATGGCTTTAGCAGAACGTTGGAATCGGCGAAAACTGGCGCGTTGGGCCTTCATCGTCCTCGTGCTGGCGTGCCTGCTTCCCGTGGTCGTTCGAACATTGGTCAGCGACCGGGGGCCGTTCGTCGACGTCGTCGACGTCGACGGAACGACGAGGAGCGTCTCTCTGCAAGAGATGAAATCGGGAAACGTGCTTCATCGTCAGGGCGAGTACGAGAATCAGTATGGAAACTGGCGCGATGCGGGAACCTACGCCGGCGTGCTGATCTCCGATCTTCTGGACGACGCCGACTATACGGCCGTCGAAGTGGTGGCTGAAGACGGATATCGCGTGACCGTCGAGCGGGAACGGGTCGAGGACCCTGACTACCCGGTCGTCCTGGCGTTCAGCATGGACGGCGTGGACGTGCCGCAATGGGAAGATGGATTCCGCATCGCCGTCCTTCCGGAAGACGGACGGGTCAGCAACGAGGAGTACGACGCCGTGTCCGCGGGGAGCTACTGGGTCAAGAACGTCGCCCGATTGACCGTTCTTCCGTAGCGACTACCAAAGCACGCGGAACGTCCACGCAAACTCCCATCCCGATCCCACGGTCGGGAACTCGCCGGCGAGCGCGAACGAGAGGTTCTCGAAGAGCTGAACGTCGAACGACGCGGTGATCAAGCCCAACCCGAACAACGTTCCGGACGGCGCCGGCGGACGCTCGAAGTACGCATTAACCTCGAACTCCCCCGCGTCTCCGCAGCACGACGGAAGGCAGCCGGAAATGCCGAATCGTTCGAAGTAGTCCGCCTTGCCCGTGACCGAGCCGTTCTTCGCGTCGTCCAACGAGTCTGCGAACGCGAACGTGAGACAGTCACCCACGGCGCATTCCCCCTGAATGCCGTAGATGCCGAGGTTCTCGAACGTCACCGGCGGAGAGACGTCGATCTCGCCAAGGAGTTCGATGTCCACGCAAAGGAACCAATCCGTCTGGACGCTCACCGTCGGCGTCAGCACCTTCTGATCCAGCGAGAACTCGATGGCCGTGCCGAAGCTGGCGAGGATGCCCCAGATCTCGAACAGCTCGAGGCCCGTCATGGATGCGGTCAAGCTTCGGAATCCGACGGCGTCATCGAACAACGCGCACACACTCATCGACGCGGCGCAATCGAACCACTCCCAGCTGCCGCACACGCTGGACTCCCAGAACTCGACCGGACAGATCCCCAGCTTCACGCTGGATTGGAAACCGATGTCACCGGCCGTTCCCGAGGCGGACCATTGCGTATACGAGTCCGTTTGCGAACTCAGAACGCGGGTGACGCCGGTGACGGCCAACTCGAGCAACGAGAAAGCTATCGACGACTGCCAGGAGAGAAACTCCGCGGTTGAAGGGTTGAACTGAAACGAGGAATCGAGATCGATTGACCCAAGCGGTGCCGAACCGGACAACGTCAGCGTGTCGAACACCGAGTCGGACAGCTGTGCGTTCATCTGTGCAGATGCGTCACCCCAGCCAAGAACCGCGGTCAGACCCGTGTTGGTCAGGGAAGCGGGCGTGGAGGACGTCGTCGTGATCGTCACGTCGAACAGTCCGCTGAATGTAAGATTCGCTCCTTGCGCGCCCGAGGATGCGGACAGCGCGACCACGGCGATACACGCGCCGAGAGCGACCCGAAAACAACTCCTTGTATTCACCTTTGGATTGTCAACCGTAACTGCGGAAGGATCACGGAAACGACGCACAGACGGTCGAGACGTTGGGGTGTAATGGTCATCACAATCCGAGAGCGTCCGCGGCCGGGACGATGTTGAACCAACTGGGCTGTGCCTGCAAACGGCGAATCAGGACCGGCGCAGGTCCCTCGCAAGGAACTTGTACGTGCAGCGACCAGATGCCGTCGGGTGTGTCAAGTTGCACGTGTTCTCCCACGATGTCGACTCGCAGCCACTCCGAGGCGATGCGGCGCACGGAGTCCGCGACCTCGGGTATTCGGCTCAACGCATTCAGGACGTCGCACAACAGCGCCATCTGCCCCGGATCGTCCCCCCATCCTCGATAGGCAGCCGGGGACAACGTGAAGACACGGTCAACATCGTAGGCCTTCTCGAGAACGCGGGTCCACGAACTCAGCGCTTCCTGAAGACTGCCGGAATCCGCGCTGCTGTCGGCTGCGACCAGAAGAACGAGGCAACGGCCGATCTCCTCCGAGATTAGCACGGCAGGACCGGCGCGGACGGCGGCGTCCGCCGCTTGCTCGAGCAGGTCGACAATCCGATCGGCGTACTCCGGGAGGACGACCATGGCTCGGGCCGCGGCCTGCACGGCGACGGCCTGATCGGCCCACGTCGCGACGGAGCCGCTGCCTTCAGGGGTCGGCAGCGCGTCGATGAAGCCCGGGAGATCGGCATTCCAGTGCCGAAGGACGCCTTCGAGAATCTCGGCCGCAAGCGTTTCGGCGTGTTGCCGGACATCGCTTGACACGGCGGCGCTCTCGGCAACCGTCACCAAGCCGAGAAGCAATGCCGCTTGATCGTAGACCGTGCTTCCAGGATCGACGACGGTGAATGCAAGGCCTCCTTCGGACCACGTTGCTTTCGACGTCTGGGGGAGAACCTGCACTCCGTCGGCGTCGGTACGAAGGTTGTCGGCAATCCATGCGATCTGAGCGCGAAGAACGAGATCCAGCCAGACACACAGGTCAACGGGAAGGGTCGATTCATCGTCATGATGGGCGTCGACGTACTGCGCTTCTCGTACCAGCGTCCAACCGAGGGCCGCCGGAAGGAGGGCGTCACTGGTGATGTCGAATCCTTGCGCGCCGGACAGAATCGGTTGACCGCTCTCGAATGGGAGGACAATGGGTGCAACGAACGCAAACGGCGCGGTCAACGGCTGCCCGTTTGTGGTGGCGTCTTCCGTCTCGCCTCCGAGAAGGTGCGCATAGGCCGTGTCGACGCCCAATCCGGACGCAGACAACAAGACGCCGAGGTTGGCGTCGGCCAGTGCAATCGCCAATCCCGCGGTCGGTGCATCGACGTCTCCCAGGCGGCCGAGGGCATCCAATGACGCAGACAGGTGCATTGCCTCGTCGGTTCGATAGACGAAGCGCGCCGAGGTCATGATCGCGGGAACTCCCGCTTCGGCCGTGACGATGGAGACATCGGCACACGCCTCCCGCTCGGGGAGCGGGGAGCCTTCCGCATCGGTGTACGTCAACGTCGCACAGTTGGTGAGAACGTCAGGAGCCTCTTCTTCGGGAACCTTCACGAGCAACTCCCACGTGCGTACTTCGTCGGGTGCCAGCATGTCGAACGCCCAGCGCACGAGACCGTCTTCGGTGATCTCCCCGACCGGGTCGACCGATACGAGTTGCACGCCGTCCGGAAGTCGATCTTCCAGCACGAGACTGAGGAACGTCTCTTCGGACGCGTTCTCCGCGGACACCACGAAACGAACGATGTCCCCAGGGCTCGCCCAGCCGAGATCCTGCAAGACGTTGCGCGCCGACAGGCACGCCCGTGCATCGAATACCGGGGCCCATGCGTCTGCAACGGATTCGATCAAGGCGCGTCCATCGGAAAGCTGGAGAGGAATGCCATCGAGGATGCGGTCGACATGAAGGCGCAAACGTCGAGCGAGTCGAGTTGCCGACTCGACGGAGAGATACGGTGCGCCTCGTGACAAGACATCGACGGCCAGCGCCAGCTCGAGCGGCGTGACGCACCATTGCAGAGACAGCGTCGGTGCTCGATACACGGACAACACGGCGTCCCAGAATCGAGCATCGAACGTGCGGAGCTCGCTCGCGATCATCTCCTGATCGAGGTCGAACCACGCGTCGGCCGCAATCAACGCTTGGAGCGCGCCCAACTGGCCGAGGACGGTCGGCGTGTCGCAGGCCGTCGCCGCGTCCATCAGCGGCCACGATTCCCGGAATCCGCCGCGCGGATCCATGAGCTGTTCTTGCAGAAACGCGACCTCGTCGGCGATCAGCCTCGCCGCGCGCGTTCCCAAAGCTGAGTTTGTACCGAAAGCGTCCAGCACATGATCGAATGCCGTCGTCAGAAGGCCCAGCGCGGAGGTCGAGACGCGCGTCTCTCGGATCCATGCCGTCCCAGCAGAAGGCTCGGCGACATCCATCAGTACGCCGAATCCGACATCGAGATGCGCGACCTCCAACGTGTGCAAGACGTCGGAGGTCAACGTGAACACGCGCTGATCCCAGTCGGATGCGGACGAACTCCCGACGTACATTCCTACACGAGCATCGTTGAGCAAGGCGTGCGCCTCCGACAGCCCGAGCAGGAGACACGCCTGATCGAACGTCGTACTGGAGGCATCGAGGAGGGTCGGCGTTCCTATTGCCCATTGTGAGGCGTGCGGAACGTAGGAAACGCCTGTGGGGCCGGCAATCTGAAGCTCTTCGAGCGCGGCAAGCTGTTGCAAGATCGAGGCGATCAGGAGCTGCAACTGAATTTCCTCAAGTTCAGTGCCGCTCGGACTTTCCAACATCTGGCGCGCCTCCTGCGCTTCCCGCAGCAGGGTTGCGCCGACGGCGGACGCAGCGATCCGTTCGTCGAAGGTCGTCTCATCCCACGCCAGTCCGCTGCCGGACAGCTCTGGAGAGCCGCCGGCGTAGGGGATGGCGATCGGGTGCACGGCCGGCTCGAGTTGTGTCAACCGCGGCGAGAGCGTTGCGGGTACCTCCAGCGGAATGCCCAATCCGGCGTAGAGCGCCACCGCATGGAGGTTCGAGTCCGCGTAGTCCTCCAACCCGGGCAGGCGGTCCTGCACGACGTACGCTGCAAGCATGGAGACGTCGGTTTGATACCACGGGTCGGACGTCTCTTGCGCCCACGTGCCGCAGATCGTATCCGGCGACGGATGCTCCAGACACAACCGCTGTTGGAGGACGGGCGCCCAGGGCGACGACGCATCGACCGAGAGGGGCGCAATCGCGCGCGCATCTTCTGCATTCGTAAACGATGCGCCGACGGGAAGGGCATTGGACAGCTGGAGTGCGGCTTCGTCGACCACCGTGCGGACGACGCTGGCGATTCGCGACAAGAGAAGGCTGCGCGGCTCGCCCTCGGAGATGGCGGCGAGTTCACGCAACGCACCGACGACCAACCCGACGTCGAGCGCCGTATAGCAGGTCGAGAGCGTGTCCGTAGTGCTCGCGTAGACCCCGTTCCCGATCTCCTCGATCCAGAGCACGCGGTCGAGAACGTCGAACGCGGCCCGAGCGGCGTCGATCGCGTCCGCATGGGGTTCGCCGGCAAGAAGCCCGCGGATGGCGGCCGCTTGAGAGGCCAGTGTCAACGATGCGTCCTGCTCGCCTCCGCTCGAAGAGAACCAGCCATTGGGCGTCTGGCGTTTCACGAGTTCTGCGCGTGCCGCGGCCGCCAACTGGGACGTCACCGCTGCGTCTTCGGGATCCGCGACCGGCTCTGCGGCTGCAAGTGCCACCAACAGCAGTCCCACATCGACCGTGGTTGCGGATTCCGCAGAAGACGACGCGCCGATCCAGTTGTCCTCCTTCGTCCAGTGGAAGGTGGCAACGGCCTGAAGCGCGTCATGCAGGCCGGCCTCTGCGGCTGCGCGGACCCGAGCGCGGAGTTCCGAGCCGTCCATCCCCCACGCCTCCGGGAATGCGTCGATGAACGCAAGGGCCTCCGAGAGCCCCCAGATCAGCGAGAGCTGGTCGAACAGCACGCTGCGGTCGTCGGCGACCTCAAACGCCTCCGCGGTCTCGTCCCATCGATGCAGGTGCGGGACGTAGGAGACAGCGCCATCAGCCGTCAGTTCGCTCTCCAGGGCGACGATCTTGTTTGAGATCGCCTCGATCAGCACCGACCCCAGATAGCGGTCCGTCGATTGGCTGCTCCCACACAGGGACGCCGCTGTGTGCAGTTGCTGGGCCAGACCCATCCCCAATGCGCTGGCAACGAGATCCTCCTGCACAACGGTCCAACGGCCTTCGATGCCCAACGGTCCGTCGTTCCATGTGTCAAACGTCGGCTCACCACCGGCGTATTCGAGGTAGATCCATTGATCAGGTGTCGGGACGTTTTCCTCGGAGACCCCCGCCTGGTTCGCCAGTTCCTGCAATCGAAGGCGAAGCGCGGCCGATGCGGAGACGCCCATCTCGTCAGCGCGCTCGCGAACCAACGGTCCGGCCGACAGGGGGACCCCCAGAGAGGAAAGCACGTCGACATGCAAGAGATTCGATGCAGCGTACGCCTCGGCCTCCGACTGCACGGTACGGACCCATGTGGGCAGCAGGACGTTCGCACGTACGGCGGGAACGTTCTCCACATTTGCCAGCACGGAGAATTCCGCAGCCGCGTACATCGCAATGTCGGTCTGGAACCACAACGAATCGGCCGTCGCCTGCCACGCATCACACGTCGCGGCCCCCACGACTTCTGCGGACTTCCGGAGAATGGGCACGGCGACCACGCCGCCCTCGCCTTGAATGAGCGAGGATCTTCCAATGGACAGAGCCTGCGACGCATCATCAGGATCGTTGTCTGCGGGAACGCGCAAGCGCTGATCCGTCGGGATGGGACTTCCGTCCGCGTCGATCCCTGAGGCTTGGACCGTGTTGATGTAAGGCGCGCCGTCGTAGACCGGACCGATGATGAACGCGAGGAAGCGAAGCACGAGGCGGTCGCCGGGACGCAGGGTGGCGTCGAGCTCCCACGTCAGGGTTCCGGACGTTTCGACGGGATCGTCAAACGCGATGCCCAGCGGCCACGAGGCGCTCGTCGTCTCGGAGACGTAGCCGAATCCCGTCGGAAGGATATCCGTCAGGTTCACGTTCAGCGCATCGGCGGTTCCGACGTTCTCCACCGATACTTCGTATTCGAGGATGTCGCCCTCTTCGATGCGACGATCGGACGTGGACCGACCCGATCGAACGAGGTCGGTGATACGCTTGGACGTCACAAGGGCGGGTACATTTTCGACCGCAGTTGCGACGACGATGACGTCATCGCGATCGTCGGGATCCACGTCCTCCGGGACGTCGAGTTCCCGATTTGCCGGAATCGACGTTCCTGCGCCGTCGAGGCCCCACGCCTCGAACAGGTTGGTGTATTCCGCATCGGGATTGGCGCTGACCGATGCATCGACGCGGGCATCGAACGTCAACGTCAGGGTCTCCCCCGGAGCCAACGTCGCGCCGGTATCCCACCACAACAGTGGGCCGGGCGCACCGCTCGGATTACGCGTGAACGTGCCGATTCGGCGCGGCCAGGTTGCGGCCGTTGTGTCTTCGACGAAGGACATCACAGCGGGAAGCGTGTCACGAAGATCGACTTGATACGCCGTTCCGGCGCCGACGTTCGTGACGTCCACGCGATAGGTGATGACGTCGTCGGACCGGATCGTGTCGATCGGGCCGAGCGAAGCGCCGTTCCGGCGGACGTCGAGGATCTGCTTCTCGGTGACCAACGCGGGGACGACGGCCGCCAAGGACACGTCGCTCATATCATCGGGATCGGTGTCTTCGGGAACGATGTCGCGATGATCGGGAGGAATCGGCACGCCGGCCGCGTCTTCGCCGGTGGCCGCAACGACGTTCGTGTACGTCCCGCCTTGCTGAATCTCCGACGTGACCGTCGCGTCAAACCGAAGAACGAGTTCTTCTCCGGGCTCGAGGCTCGCATTGAGCAGCCATGCCAGATCAGGTCCCGGACGTCCAGCCGGATCGGCCGTCGAGCCGCCTGTCGGCCACGCGGCTTCGGTGTTTCCTGAGTAGAGGAACCCATCGGGCAGCGCGTCCGTCAGACACACGTTCGAAGCCGGCCCGGAACCGACGTTGGTCACACCGACCTCGTAGGTCACGATGTCGCCCGGCTCGACCGGGACGTCCCACATGACGGCGCCTTGGCGCTCAATCGATTCAACGGCCTTTCGCGTCACCAAGGCGGGCGATCCGACGCGAACGATGGCGACGCCCGTGTCGTCGGCATCGGGATCTTCCTCATCGTCATCGGACGCATCTCCGATTGCCGTGTTCTCGCCTGGGATCGACCCGCCCGCGCCGTCCTCTCCGGTGACGGAAGCCGTGTTGATCAACTCGATCGCCGGCGGGGCCGCGGGCGTCACGCGCACGGTATAGACGGCGACCAGCGTCTCTCCGCCCGCTACGGTCGCGTGGATCGTCGTATCGAAGGCGCTTGCCCCATCGGAAAGGCCGAGCGAGCCACTGGACGAAGGACCGCTGACGGTGAAGGTTCCGCTGTGCCCCGGCGCATCGGTCTCCGTTTCCAGCCCACTGGGCAGTACGTCGTGGAGGTCGACGTTGTACGCGGTTCCCAGCCCTACGTTGCGGACCGTGACGGTGTATTCGACGACGTCTTCGTAGAGCAACGGGTCGACAACGCCGACCGAGACGCCATCGCGCACCACATTGGTGACGCGCTTGTCGACGGACAAAGCGGGCTCACGTGTTTCCACGACAGTGATGCCGACATCGTCTGCATCCGGGTCCTCGGCGTCATCGTCGAACGTGTCGCCGAGATCCGCATTCTCCTCGGGGATTGGGTTCCCGGCGCCATCCAGTCCCGTTGCCGCTGCGAGGTTGATCAGTTGCGTTCCCTGAACGATGTCGCTGGTCACGCGAACCGTGTAGTCGGCACTCAGGGATTCTCCGCCTCCAACGACGGCGCCCAGATCGGCAACAAAGCCATCCGCGCCGTCGGCGAGTCCTAGCGAGCCGGCGGTCGCCGGTGCGGACACAACGTACGTCCCCGCGCTGCCGGGTGCGTCCGTCTCGACGACCATGCCGACGGGCAGCGTGTCCGAGAACCCGACGTTGTACGCCGACCCCAAACCGACGTTGGCAATCGTATATCGGGTGAAGACGACGTCACCGGGCTCGACCGGCCCGACCGTGCCGATGCTGGTCCCGCGGCGAACGATATCGGTGATGATCTTGTCGACGCGGAGAGCCGGCTCCTCGGCACCGATGACGGCGATGCCGGTGTCGTCGGCGTCCGGGTCTTCCGCATCCGCGTCGGACGTGTCGCCGGCCGCCGCGTTCTCGTCCGGGATGGCGGTCCCGAACCCATCGATGCCCCTCGCCTCCGCGGTGTTGACCAGATCGACGCCCTGAATGACATCACTGGTGACGAGGGCGTCAAACGTGGCGGCCAGCGATTCGCCGCCGTCGATCTCGGCTGCAATCGCGGTGGTAAACGACGCTGCGCCTACAGACAGTCCCAGCGACCCGGAGGCGGCCGGAGACGTAACGGTGTACGTTCCGCCGCCCTGTGTGACCAGTCCTGCAGGCAGCGTGTCTTCGAACTCCACGTGATAGGCCGTCGCGTCCCCGACATTCTCGATCTCGAACCGGTAGGTCACGATGTCTCCCGGTTCGACCGGACCGGCGATGCCGAGGCTCTCTCCGGAGCGCGTGATGTCGAGAATCGTCTTGTCGACGGACAGTGCCGGTTCGGTCGCACCGAGAACGACGATCCCGGTGTCATCGGCGTCCGGATCCTCGGCATCGTCGTCCGACGTGTCGCCGAGGCCCGCATTGGCTGCGGGAATGGAGCTTCCGTCGGGACGATGTCCGCCGGCGCTCGCTACGTTGACAAGATCGGTGCCCTGCGTGATGTCCGAGGTGACGCGGGCGGCATACTCCGCCGTGAGCGCACCACCGGCGCTGATCGTCGCGGCGATCGATGTCGCGAAGGTTGTTGCGCCATCGATCAAGCTGAGCGTGCCGCTGCTCGAAGGGTCGGTCACGGTGTACGAACCGGCGTCCGCCGGCGCGTCCGTCTCGAGAACGAGACCGGTCGGAAGCGTGTCCGAGAACTCGACATCGAATGCCGTTCCCAGGCCGACATTACGAACGACGAACCGATAGAACACCACGTCGCCGGGCTGCACCGGACCACTCGAGCCGACGCTGTCACCGTCTCTCTCGATATCGACGACGGTCTTGTCGACGGACAGCGCGGGACATGGGCACGTCGCAGAGGTTTGGAGAACGTTGTTGTCCTCGTTGCACTCGCACACGAAATCGGCGTTGTCGATGTCCACCTGCACGGTGTGGGTTTCGCCGCAAGCCAGCGGATCGGAAACGGTCTCAATGGGGAGGGTTCCGCCCGGAGCGAGCGAGACGACCGTCGTCTCGATGGGAACGCCGTCGATCAGGACGCGAAGCGTCACGTCTCCGGAGGCCTCATCGCCGAGGTTGGCCAACGTGGCCGTGATGCGAACTGAGCCGTCCCACTGGCAGACCGCAGCCAGGTCCGAAAGACTCAGGTCGGGATCGGACACGGTGAAGGTCGTGTCGGTCGTGTTGCCCGCGTCGCGACACTCGCACACCGCGTTCTCCGGATCCACTTCGACATCGATGCTCTTGGGTCCGCACGTCAGCGCAGCGTCGAGCGTCACGGTCACGGTAGCCGATGCTCCGGGCGCCAGGCTTGGCGTGACGGCGGTTCCGGTGGCATCTCCCGTAATCTGAATTGTAATGCCGGCCGGCGCAGTGCCGGATCCTGCGTTCTCGACGGTGACGTCCACCGTCCCCGGATCGCAGACGTCCGGCACGTTGACGGACAGACCGGTGAGGACGAGATCGGGTCGGGCCACATCGTACGTTCCCGCGCAGAGCGTGTTGTTGAGACCGCTGCACTCACAGAAGGCGTCGTCTTCATCCACCTCGATCAGGACGGATACGTGGGTGAGATCACACAGATCCAAGTCCCGCACGACGTTGAGCGAGCGTTGCTCGGTCCCACCACCCGCGGCGACGTTCACCCCGGTCCACGATTGCGTGAACGTATCCACAACGTTGCCGCTGCACCCGGCACCGTCGTACAACGTGATCCGCCACCGCAGGGTTCCGCTGACGGCGTCTCCACAGCCGCTGTTGCCTACGGTGATCGGCCCTTGCAGCCGGAGGCGCCCGTCGTCGGCGCAGGTGAGGGCCAACTCGGTCGAAGGAATCCACAGATCGGGGACGGTAATCGTCGTCGACAGCGACGCCAGATTGTCGTCCTCGCGACACTCGCAAATCTCGCCCAAGAAGTCGAGGGCCACGGAGATCTCGTAGTCACATGCGCTGCACGAGACGTCCCAGCCGGAGAACGTCAGGGTTTGCGACCCTCCGGCCGCCAACGGCAGGGTGCCGCCCAGGTTCGTGAACCGATCGGAGACGGCATAGCCGGTGGTTGCGTCGGACAACGTGATCTCGAAGTCATCGGACACGGCGCCGTCTCCCGTGTTCCGGACGACGAGCTGAAGGACGCCCGACGACGACGGCACACCGTCGCCGGTGCACGTGAACGAGGGCGTGAGGTCCGAAGGCACAATCGAAAGGTTCGGTACCCGTACGGTTGCGGAATCCGACAACGTCGATCCGATGTCACACGTCGCTTCGGCCGTCGTGTTGGGATCGCCGTCGAAGCTGCCGCATCCCCATAGCACCGAGGCGGTATCTCGGCGCAGTGCGACGAAGCAATCATCCGAGGGCTGCACGGCGTGGGCGGTGACGGTGGCGGTGAACGTCGCGCCCGGGGCGAACGGACCGACCTCCCACCCGACCACGTGGTCGCCCATCGAGACGCCGGCGCCCGCGGTCGGGCTGTCTGAACCGTCCAGTACGAGGGATGACCCGAGCGTGTCGATGACGCGGATCCAATCCGCCGTCCCCGGACCGTTGTTGGTCACGGTAATCGTCCACGTAACGGTGTCGCCCATGTCGTAGCAGTCGAGCGTCGTATTCGCCGGGGACTTGTCGATCGTCAGCGTCGGCACGAGTGCGGTCAAGGAAGCGGACGTGGACGAATCGTATTGCGTCAATCCGCAGCAGTCATAGAAGTAGGCGGTGACGGGGATACTCTGCGTGGTGAAGTAGCACGACACATCGGCATCGAAGCGGAGCTGGATCGTTCCTCCCGGGGCGATCGATTCACACGCATCGTCCGCACCCGCCTGCGCCAACACGTCGTACCACGTCAACGTATTGCCGGCCACGGCCGGGTCCGCGGCCGACGCGAATCCGGCACCGCAGTCGATCTCGGTCGTTCCGGCGACGTAGGCGACCTCGGACGGCAGCGTCACGACGGCGTCGACGTACGATACGGTCGCGACCGTACTCGTATTGACGAGCGCCAATGTCAGCGTCGTGCTCTCGCCGCACGCGGCGATCGCATCGGGGGCCAGCGACGCGCTCATGTCCAGCGGCGGCTCGCGCGTGGCCGAGATCGACGATTGGATCGGCGCTGTCGTCGAGCACGCGACATCGTTGGTGATCGAGACGCCGTCGACCTCGCCGCATCCCCATGCCGCATCGACGAACAAGTCGAGTGCCTCACAGTCCAGTCCCGCGCCCGCGGACGCGGCGGTGACAGACAACGTCGCGGTCGCGTCCACCGGCAGGTCGACGAGTTCCCACACGACCGTTTGGCCGGAATGGGCGCCACCATCGGTGGGTCCGTAGGTCCCATCGCCGGCCGAGTCGACGAACGTCAGCCCGTCGTCCAGTGTTGCGGTTACGCGGGTCGCAGGAATGACGATCGAGCCGTCGTTGGTCACATCGATCTCCCACGTAGCCGGCGACCCGCAATCGATCGCTTCGCCCGCCGGCGGATCGACCTGGCGCACGGACACGAGCAGTTCCGCAGGCGTCAGTCCGATGGTGAACGAGCCGATGTTCGACTGCTTCAGCAGCGTACACGGGTTCTCGTAACTTGCCTGGAACGTCAGGTTGCCCCCGGCAAATCCGCATCCCACGGTGTAATTGAAGCGGATCTTGATGACGTCCTTGGGGGCGGCATCAGCGAGGTCGGGAACCTCTGCGGACGTCCAGGTCAACGTCGGACCCGGCGCGCCGCTTGGCTCCGACACGGACGTCCAGGCACCACCGTTGACCTGGACTTCCGGACTGCCGAGATAGACGAGTCCGTCGGGCAGGGTGACGACGGCATCGATGTTGTACACCGTCGACGTGCCCGCATTCTTCGCAGTCACGGTCGCGGGATTGACCGAGCACATCGGAACGGGCGTCGGGCTGTACGACGTGGCCACCAGATTTGCCGGAGGAATCACAACCGACGACGTGTCCGTGCGGGGTGTTTGGCAATCGGCCTCGCCGCAGCCCCACGCCGCGGCCACGCTGTTGGTCAAGCCGGAACAGCCGACCAGATCGGCAGCGACGGTAATCGTCCGCCGTTCACCGGGCTGCAGTTCGGCAATCCGCCAGGACACGCCGTGGACGGATTGCCCTTCGTGGTCCTCGTCCGGGGATTCGGTTGCGCCTGCCGGGTCGCTGATCGAGGATGCCGCTGCGTCATACGACAGGCCGCTTCCGAGAATATCGTCGACCCAGGTGTTGTAGGCGACCCCGTTGCCCGTGTTCTGAACGACCACCGACCACGCGACGTCACGTGTGGTCGCGTACAGGATCTCGGGAGACTTGCGAACGTACACGTCGGCCGACAGCGACAGACTGGCTGCGTCCGAAGCGCTGACGGAGCACGAGTCGTCGTAGACGGCGTCGTTGTGGCAGAGGTCGTCGTACGTAGCGACGACGGACACGTTGCCCAGCGAACCGTCGCAACGAACCGTGATCGGTAGCGTGATCGTTGCCGTGTCTCCGCCTGCGAACGCGTCGGCGAAGCGCCACTCATAGGTCGTGCCGCTGATGATCGGACTGACACACGTTGTTCCGTCCGTTGGCGCACAATCGCCGCCGCAGGTCGCTTGAGACGGATCGATCAAAGCTCCGCCGTGGTTGGTCAGGACGAGGCGTACGTCGTACGGCACGGCCAGCGTGGACGTCCGCTCCAATGTGATCAGGACATCGTAGGTTGCGCAGGCCTCTTGGATTTGCGGGATGCCGCTGACTGAGACGGACATGGCCGGCGCCTCGACGGCCATCGTCGGAGGGTTCTCTTCGTTTCCGTACATCCGCGTGCAAAATCCAACGCTCGTTGCCCCCGGATCGAGTTCGATGCCCGCATCGACGTCGATGGTCTCGTCGGCGCACGGGGGGGCGGTTGCGGCGTCCAAGTCCACGTACGTCAAGTCGTAGGCGAAGGTGATGGTTCGACCGGTTACGGGGACGTCATCATCGACGAGGCGAATCTCGAGGTTTCCAGCAGGCGTTGCGTCGGTCACGGAGTCGACCGAGGCCCCGGTGACGGTTAACGAACCGGCGTACTGCACCTCGCTGTTCCCTTCCACAAAGTAGGTGAACTCGTCGAGAAACAGATCGTCCAGCTGCGGGATGTCGTAGAACTCATAGGCATGTTCGACATGGAACGTGTTGGGAACGCTGGGATCGCAACGTCGCAGCGGTCCGGCGGGGCTGAGTTCCGCGAAGGCCGAGTGGAAAAACTCGACATCGTCGAGTCCTTCGCAGAGGATCGTTGTCTGTGCGGTAGCGCTGCCGGTCAGTGGGCACCCACAGCAATCAATGGCCGTGGCGGTGACCGTGTTCGGGATGGTGCCGGCGATACCGACGCAGTAGGTGCAGTCGTCAGGAACCTGAAGCTGGATCGTTCGAGCAAACGGCAGGTCGACAGCGGGGTCGTAGGTCCACGTGATCGTGTCTCCTTCGTAGGTTCCGCCGTTGCCATCGATGACGACGAATCCGTCAGGGACGTGATCGACGATGGTCACCGGACCGGGCGAACCGCTGTAGCATTCGAGGTTTCCGGCATAGCTCACTGCGATGTCGTAGGAGGCGACTTCGCCGAGCTTCAACGGAGGCGGCGTGCTCTTGCTGACGTTGAGTGAAGGGCCCGGCTCCGAAGACAGCGTCGAGAACTGAGGATACGCGATGAACGGGAGCCCGCAGTCGTTCTCATAGGTCAGCTCGAAGACGTTCGTGCCTGCGGGGCCGCCGGTGCACCAGTCTCCCGAGTAGATGACGTCGAACGTCAGATCAAACGTGCCGCCGGCCGGGATGTCGGGGATGGAGAAGCATCCCTCGCTGTAAGACGCGCCGCCTTGCACGTTGGCGACCTCGAGCAATTGAAGGCTGCAGCACAGCAAGACGTTGCGGGCCGTGCCCTCCCCGGAGTTGACGATCGGGACGACGACTTGCGTGCCTGAGGAGCAGTAGGGAATGACCGGACTGGGAGCGGTAAACGACAGGTCCGGGTCAGCGACGAGCAAGTTCAGCGACGCGGTTGCCGAGCCGCCGGCAGCCACGGTATCGTAGCAAGTGTCGCCCGCTCCGCATCCCCACGTCGCGTCGGCGGCATTCGTCAGTCCAGAGCAGGAGATCACTTCCGCAGACATGTCGACGCTGACCGTGTCTCCGACGGCGATTGCGGCAAGTGCCGGTGTGGTCGCCGCGTTCCAGGTGACCGTCTGTCCGGTGTTCGTTCCTCCGCCCGTCGCGCTGGCGAAGGCCAGTCCGCTGCCCAATACGTCTGTGATCTCCACATTGGAGGCGATGCCCAGTCCCGTGCTTTCGACAGTGATCGTCCACGTGACGATGTCGCCGACTGCTGCATCCTGAACGGACGGCGTCTTGCTGATGACCACCGCACCGGGGAGGATCTCTACGGAGGTGGAACTGACGTTCTGAAGAGGAACACCCGGATCTTCGCAGTCCTCGAAATCGACGGTGATGCTGTCGGTTCCCGACACCGCCGCACACGTCGTCTCCAGGTCGTACGACACGGTGATCGTCTCTCCGGGTGGCAGCGAATACGGGGTTCCACGAATGGAGTCGATGTCCCAGCTTCCATCGACCGGATCGACGTCGAAGGTTTCCGAGGTCTCATTGAGGATAACGCTTGCACTTCCCGGCACGAGGATGAAGCCTTCGTTGGGGCGGGTGTGGGTGATGACGAGCAGGCACGCATCTTGCGTTGCGCTGGCATTGGTGACGGTTGCGACGAACGTTGCACGATCGCATTGGTTCATCTGGTCCGGGCCGACGATGCTTTGTCCAACGACGGTCAAAGATGCCCACAGAATCCATGCAAGGCAAAGCCACCCACGTTTCATTCCACCTGCCTCCTCGCTCCCCATGCCGACGTTAGTCGGTGTCGTTCGATCGCTCGACGTTCACCTGCAAGAATCCCTGTTCGGGTCCGGTGACCTCCCACGGCCACGCCACCAAGAATGCCGTTCTCTCGGTTCGTTCGAGACGGACGGAAACCGAGACGCCGATCGGATCCTCGCCGCCGCTTCCCTCCGCCGCTGTTGCGAGTTCGCCGATCCACAGCGTGTGCTCACCGAACGGTGCGGACAGGAAGAAGAACCTGCCGGCATCGTCGGTCAACGTTTCCCGTTGCTCGTCGAGCACGACGCGAAGCCCCTGCAGCAAACCGTCGACGTCCTCCGTGTACGTGCCGTCGCCGTCGAGATCGACGTAGACAAACCCGGTCAGCTTGGTCGACGTCTTGACGACGCCCAGCGTGACCGTTTCGATCGCCCCCGAACGGAGTTCGACGGAAGCCTCGGCGACCGGCACGGCGTAGCCGCGGCTCTCCAACTGCGCCACTGCGGCTGCGGGCAGCGCCACCGTCCACGTGCCCGCGGTCCTTGAGACGCCGATGCCGCCGTCCAACTCGGTAATGAAGGAGTCCCCGCCGATCTCGACGCTGATCCCGGGAACCCCAGGCTCACCGTCGCCTCGGACGCCGTCGCCGTCGAGATCCTCGTACACGTAGCACTGGATCGATTGAACGGACGCGATGCGAACGAGCGCTGTGGCAGTGGCGACGTCTCCCGTCGGGGTTCCTCGATACAAATCGCGCACCTCGACCAGGATCGATCCGACATACGGCGTTTCGTACACGGCGTCGTACTGCGGGGTGCCGAGCCAGTTGGTGTTGGGGATTCCGTTTCCGTTGAGATCCCAGCGATACTGCAACATGTCGCCGACATCCGGATCGTGGCTGAAGGAGGCGTCGAGCGTCAACGGCTCGCCGACGACGCCCTGGTAGAACGTTCCCGCATCGGCCAACGGCGGGTGGTTAACGTGGAGAACCGTGAGCTCGATCGACCCGCCGGCTGACGCTCCACAGGAATCGCAGGCCTCATAAGAGAATCGATCGGTCCCCTCGAAGCGAGCGTCAGGAACGTAGCGCACGGCGTTCTCGGCAATGACAGCCGTTCCGTGCAGCGGCGAGCTGACCGCGCACAGTGTCAGCGGTCCTCCGCCGGGATCGGTATCGTTGGCGAGAACATCGAGAACGATCGCTTCGCCCTCGGGAGTCTCGGCGGCGTCGGACGAGACGACGGGCGGGGCGTTGACGATCGACACTTGCACGCTCCCGGTTGCGGTCTCTCCGCCGTCATCTTCGACGGTGTACATGAACGTATCGTCTCCGCAGGCGCCGGGACCGGGCGCATAGCGAATGGATCCCGAAACGATGGTGGCGGTTCCTTGGCCCGGTGCGGAGACTGCGACGACCTCGAGTTCGCCGGACTCCGGGTCGGTGTCGTTGTCCAAGACGCCGATGTCGACGGCGCTTCCTTCGGATACCGAGGCCGCGTCCGCGACTGCGACAGGAGGCTCGTTGACGTCATCGACGTGGATGGTGAACCATTCGTCATACGCGTTCTCGTCCTCATCGGTCGTCTGGATCTGCAGGGTGTAGCTCGACCGGGTCTCGTAATCGAACGAGACGGCCGTCCGCAGGACGTCTCCGTCGATGAGGAAGGATCCGACGTCACCGCCGATCAACGCATACGTGTGGGCGGACGAATCGGGATCGGTCGGCGACAGCGTGCCGACCGCGCTCAACGGAGGAAGGTTTTCCTCGGTGTGATCGGGAGCGAGCGCGAGATCCGTCGGCGGTTCTGATGCGTGCGACCACGACGTCTCCATCACGTTCTGCTGGACGCCGGTGGTCTCGTTGAACAACAGCGCCTCGACCGTGAACGTCTCTCCGCCGGAGGGTTCGACCGGCAGGGAGACGGTGTTCGTCCGCGTCGTACTCTGGCCGACGGACAATGTGAACGTGTCGGTGGCAATGTCTTTGTTGTTGTCGCCGCTGTCCAGCAGGTTGATCTCCAGACGATACGTGTCGGCCTGGCTGGCGGCGATGTCGGTCTGCACCTGGATGGCGTTCCACTCTCCGCTGGCGCGAACGTCCGTGATTTCCGCGTCCTCGGCACTTCCACCGTCCACCAGGATCTGTCCCCAATCGATGGTTGCGACCCACGTGCTGCTGTCGGTATCCGGACTGATGACCCCGGGATCGACACACACTTGAATGGTGTTGTCGCGGTCGTAGATGTCGTATGCGGAGATATCGAACGTTGTCGTGCTCCAGGTGTTGTTCGTCCCGCTGAGATATCCTAGGAACGTACCGTTGAGATAGACCTCGTCGAGTTCTCCCTGTTCCTCGTCGACGTCGTGAACCCGAAGCGACAACGTGGCAGAACTTCCGGAGGCTTGGTCCACGGAGATCGTGAATGAATAGCAATCCGGCTCGGTGACCTCCTGGTCCGGTGAAAGATCGGTGACGTACGTGTTTCCGCCAAGTGCGGCCGCACTGACGGCAAGGGACATGCACATCGCAAGCAACGCAATGCGCCCATAGATTCTGTCCATGCTTCCTCCGCTCTAGATCCTCCCGTGGAACGCGCTCACTTCACCTCTATCATACAATAGAGTCTGCTGGGATCGAGAGGACATGTGCGGTCACAGCGCCCGAATCTTGCCCGCCCAACAAGCTACAGGTGAAGAAGAACCGGAAGGTAGAGGGCTCGCCCGTCGTCGTAGATCGCCCAGAATGCGTACGATCCGCCGGCCAAACCTTCCGTTGCGATCTCGAGGACGTACCGGTCGCTGGTTTCGTATCGCCCGGAGAATGCATACGCCGCAGGGTCGATCATGCCGCCCGCACCGGACGCTTCCAAACGTCCCGGGCGAACCACGCTGATCCACGGCCATCCGGTCGACCGGCGCTGTTCGCGAGAAAGGGAGAACTCGAGCTGCAGGATCTCGCCGACCTCGATGGCTGTCGGAGACAGCGACGCAATCGTTGCGGCATCGACGATGACAGGAGAGTTCGCCTGTCCCGGCGTTGCCCGCAGGGGATGGTCGGCGGCGTCTTGGCCGGCGATCATCAGGCCGAAGTTGGTCTGCCAGTTGTCCGTAGTGTCCGGACGCAACGGATCGATGCGTTCCATCGTGCCCTTCGTCGTCAGACTGCCGGCAACCCATCCCGATCGCCCGAGATTGGACGCATTGGCTGTGTCCACGATTTCGCCGGCGGGGTTCAGCAGCATGACGATCTCACCGCTGTCGGAAAGCTCCAGGCTCAACGTTCGTGAGGTGTCGTAGAGAAGATCGGCCTGCACGCCGCGAACAGTGTCTTCATGACGCCGCTCGATCACGTAGTAGTCGGCGCTTCGTGCCGATCCGTCGGCCGCGATCTGCCAAGCGATGCCGTCCCGGCTCTCGATGCGGACGCCCGAGTCCGATGCCCCTTCGGTCGACGTGCACACGGCCGTGCTTGCGCCCGCGATCTCTCCCGACAGCTCGACGACCTTCCATACCTGGTCTTCCGCTGACGCCGGATGCGTGCTTCGCCATCTCAGGACCCACCCCGTCAGATCGACCGGCGTGCTGCCCAGATTACGGAGCTCGATCCACTCATCGCGGCTGTCGGCGGATGTGCCCGCCCACGCGATCTCGTGGATGACGACGCGACCTTCGCACGATGCGTCACCGGTCGTCGCACCTCCGGCTCCGGAGACCTCCGGGTTGACGCCGACGGTTACCGTTGCGGTGTCCGTGCTGCCGCTGGGATCGGAAATCGTATAGGTGAACGAATCCGTTCCGGTGAATCCGTCATCGGGCTGGTACTGAAGATCCGAACCGACAATGGTCACCGTTCCGTTCGTCGGTTGCGTCACGGAAACGATCGTCAGCGGATCTCCATCCGCGTCTGCATCGTTGATCAAAACCGGGATCACGGGTACCTCTCCGGCGACGGATGTCGAGCTGTCGTCCTGCGCAAACGGCGCATCATTGACGGGAGTCACAGCGACGAAGACCGTCGCAATGCTCGTGCCGCCGTGGGTATCGGACACGGTATAGGAGAACGATTCGACGCCGTCGAAACCGGCATCCGGCGTGTAGATCAGCTGGTTATCCTGGATCTCCACACGTCCGTGTTCGGGAAGCGAAGCGATCGATTCGATGACCAACGGGTCTCCATCCGGATCCGTGTCGTTGAGCAACACAGGCACCGTAACGGAGACGCCTTCGTCGGTAATGGCGCTGTCGTCCTGTGCGATCGGTGCTTCATTGACGCCGGCCACCGAGACCGTCACCGTGGCTTGAGACGAGCCGCCGTTTCCGTCGGACGTCGTATACGAGAACGTGTCGGTTCCTTCGAAGCCCGCGTCCGGGATGTACGACAGATTCGTGCGGGCATTGAGAACGGAGCCATGTTGCGGCGACGTGAACGACTCGATCAAAAGGAAGTCCCCATCAGGGTCGGAATCGTTGGCCAACACGGGAATGACGACGAGCGTCCCCACGTCCGTGGTCACCGAATCGTCTTGAGCCAATGGGGGATCATTGACGGCCTGGACGAGAATGGTGACATACGCTGTTCCGGTGCCGCCGTTTCCGTCCGACACGACGTATTGGAACGAGTCCGTCCCGCTGGTCCCGGATGCGGGCGTGTACGTCAGCAGGCCGCCCTCATTGACCACGGTTCCGTTGGCTGGCTGTGTCACCGACTCGATCCGCAGGGTGTCTCCATCAGGGTCGGCATCGTTGGCCAGAACCAGGACGTCGACGGGAACGCCTTCCCGCGTGGTTTGCGCGTCGTCCTGCGCGCGCGGCGGGTCGTTGACCTGCAGGATCATGATGCCTACCTCGGCGGTCGATCGTCCCCCCCTTGCGTCGGTGATCGTGTACGTGAAGGTGTCTGCGCCGACAAAGTCCGGATCCGGGGTGTAGATGATGCTGAATCCGCTCGTGACGACGGTGCCGTGAGAAGGCTGAGTGACGGATTCGATGATCAGCGGATCACCTTCCGGATCCGAGTCGTTGGCGATGACGGAAATCGTGACGACGCTGTCCTCGGGCGTCGTGGCCGAATCTGCGCGTGCGAGCGGCGGGTCGTTGACCGCAGCGACGGACACCGTGACGGTTGCCGTGGCGGTTTCCCCTTGTCCGTCGGTCACGGTGTACGTGAACGAATCGGCACCGCTGAACCCGGCATCCGGCGTGTAGACGACCTGCGCTCCGTCGTCGACGGCGGATCCGTGATCGGGCTGCGTCAAGGATTGGATGGACAGACTGTCTCCGTCCGAATCGGAATCGTTGGCAAGAACGTCGATATCGATCGCCGAGCTCTCGACGGTTGTGGCCGAGTCATCCTGCGCGAGCGGCGGATCGTTGACCGCGGCGACGGTGACCGTCACGGTTGCGCTGGCGGTTTCTCCGTGTCCGTCGGTGACGACGTACGTGAAGGACTCGATCCCGCTGAACCCCGGCCTTGGGGTGTAGACGATCTGGGATTGGCCGTTGACGACCGATCCGCCACCGGGCTGGGTCACCGATTGAACCGACAGGCTGTCTTCGTCGGGATCGGAATCGTTGGACAAGACGTCGATTGTGACCGCTGTGTTCTCCTCGGTATCCGCCGAGTCGTCTCGGGCGGCGGGCGGATCGTTGACTGCTGCAACGGCGACTGTCACCGTGGCCGTCGAGGTCCCGCCGTGGCCGTCGGACAGCGTGTACGTGAAGGTGTCGACGCCGTGGAAGTCCAGGTCCGGGGTATACAGCACGCGATCCTGGTCGTTGACGACGGATCCGTGATCGGGCGCCGTCAAGGATTGGATCGACAGGTCGTCCCCGTCGGGATCGGAATCGTTGGGCAATACATCGACCGCAACCGGCGTGTTCTCACTGGTCACGGCCGAATCGTCTTGAGCGATCGGCGGATCGTTGACCGCCACGACGGCGACCGTCACCGTGGCCGTCGAGGTTCCGCCGTGGCCGTCGGACAGCGTGTACGTGAAGGTGTCGACGCCGTGGAACTCATCGTCAGGCGTGTAGACGACGGCGCGACCGTCCTTGACCGCGGAGCCGTGCGCCGGCTGCGTGACGGATTGGATGGCGATTTCATCCCCATCCGGATCGCTGTCGTTGCCCAAGACCGCGATCGACACCGGGAGATCCTCGTCGGTGGATGCCGAATCGTCTTGAGCGATCGGCGGATCGTTGACCGCGGCGACGGCGACCGTCACGGTGGCCGTCGAGGTCCCGCCGTTGTTGTCCGACACGACGTACGTAAAGGTATCGATGCCGGCGAAGTCGGTGTTCGGGACGTAGGAAATGCTGTTCCCCGCATTGATGATCGTCCCGTGAGCGGGCGTGCCCACGGATTCCACTACGAGGAAGTCGCCATCCGGATCCAGGTCGTTCGCGAGCACGGGAATCGATACCAGGGTCTCCTCTTGCGTGGCCGAACTGTCGTCCTGCGCGACCGGCGGATCGTTGACCGGGGTGACCGTCATCGTGACGATAGCGGACGCGCTTTCGCCGGCGCCGTCGGATACGACATAGGTGAACGAATCGGTTCCGTTGAAGTCGGGATCCGGCATGTACACGACGATCCCCCCCTGCCGATCGGCCGTTCCGTGCGTCGGCTGTGTCAGCGAGACCAGTGTCAGCGCATCCCCGTCCGGGTCGTCGTCATTGTCCAGCACTGCGATGGAGACGCTTTCCTCCTCGGGAGTCGAGGCGACGTCATCCTGGGGCGTCGGCGGATCGTTGACCGGAGCGACGACCACGGTCACGGTCGCGGTGGCGGTTTCCCCGTGTCCGTCGGATACGACGTAGGTGAACGAATCGGTTCCGTTGAAGTCGGGATCCGGCGTGTATTGGACGCGCGTTTCCTGAATGCTGACCTGTCCGTGTCCCGGATTCGTCAGGCGATCGATCGCCAGGACATCGCCGTCCGGATCGTCGTCGTTTTCGAGTACGTCGATGGTGACCGGCGTGTCCTCCAACGTTCCTTCTCCGTCATCGTATGCCGTTGGCGGATCGTTCTGCGGAAGGACGGTGACGAAGACCGTCGCGGTTGCCTTTCCGCCGTCTTCATCCCGAACCGTGTACGTGAACTCGTCGTCACCGGTGATGTCCTTGTCGGGAACGTATGTGGCGCTCGAACCGTTGTTGATGACGGTGCCGTACGCGGGCTGCGACACCGACTCGACGATCAGGCGGCCCCCCTCGGGATCGGTATCGTTAGCCAAGACGTCGATGTCGACGGCGGTGTCCTCGTCCGTGCTCGCGCCGTCGTCCAGCGCCAACGGCAGGTCATTGACCTCCGCGACGTGAACCGTGACGAAGGCCGCGGAGGTTCCTCCCTGCCCGTCCGATGACGTGTACGAGAACGTGTCGGATCCGCTGAAGTCCAGTTCCGGCGTGTACGTGATCAGGGATCCCCGGATCGATACGCTGCCGTGTCCGGGACGCGTGGCGGACTGTATCGTCAGGCTGTCTCCATCGGGGTCGGTATCGTTGTTCAGTACGGGAATGTCGACGGGCGTGTCTTCGTTCGTCGAGGCCGAATCATCCTGGGCCATGGGCGGATCGTTGACGGGCGACACGACCACGGTGACGATCGCCTCGGCGCTGCCCCCATGACCGTCGGCGGCGATGTAGCGGAAAGCGTCGGTTCCGTGGTAGTCGGGGTCCGGGGTGTAGATGACGGCGGCGCCGTTGTGGGTCGCAAGACCGTGGGCGGGCCGCGCCACCCAATCGACGAACAGGGTGTCTCCATCCGGGTCCGTATCGTTGGCGAGGACGTCGATGGTGACGGCGGCGTCCTCGAACGTTTCGGACCGGTCGTCCTTTGCATCCGGGACGTCGTTGGTCGGCTGTACGATCAGTTTGACGGTGGCGACGTTCGAATCTTTTGTTCCATCGCTCACGAAGTATGTGAATTCGTCGCTCGCGGTTTCGCCGCCGTCGTGAACGTAGGTAAACGAGCCGTCCGAATGCAGGGCGAGTGAGCCGTGCACGACGTCCGATACGAGGACCGCTTGGAGCACGTCACCTGGCGACGAGATGTCGTTGTCCGTGACGCCCGGCGCTGAGACGGCGAGCGTCGCTCCCTCGTCGACGTGATAGAGATCATCGATGGCCAACGGAGGATCGTCGCAGAGCACGGCCACGGTCACGGTTGCCACGTTGGAACGTTCGCCGTCGTCGTCCGCGATGGTATACGAGAAGACGTCGTCGCCGCAGCTGAGCGGATCGGGCATATAGGTGACGACACCGCTTGACGGATGAACGCTCAGCGTCCCGAAGGTGGGTTGGGACGCAATGCGGATCGACGTGAGATCCAGCGCCCCGTCGCGGTCACGATCGTTCGCAACGACGTTGATTTCGATGGACGTGTTCTCGTCCGTCGTTGCCGAATCATCGCCGGCGGCCGGCGGTTCGTTGCACCGGATGTCGATCCGGACGGCCGCCTCATTCGATGTTGCCCCCTCGTTGTCACTGACGATGTACGTAAAAAGGTCGCTGCCGCAATCCCCATGGGCGGGCGAGAACGTCGCGCGTCCGGTGGCCGGGTCGACGTCTACGGTTCCACGTGAAGGGCCCGACAGGATCTGCACGGAGGAACTGTCCAGGTTGCCGTCGGGATCGGTATCGTTTCCCAACAGGTCGATGACGATGAGGGCGTTCTCATCCGTGCTCGATGCATCGTCCATCGCCGTCGGTCCATCGTTGACCGCATCGACGATGACCGACACCCACGCTTCATCTCGCGATCCCGCGCTGTCTTGAAGCGTGTAGCTGAAGGAGTCCGTTCCGTGATAGTCGGGGTCGGGGCTGTACGCCACCGTTCCGTCCGCATTGATGCGTACTGTCCCGTGGGCGCCGTCGCGAACGGACGCGACCCCGGACGGGGTCGCACCGAGAAGGTCGTTGGCCAGAACGTCGATCGTCACCGGAACGTCTTCCTCTGTCTCCGCCTGGTCATCCGCGGCGTCCAACGGAAGCGCGATGACGATGGTTCCAAGCTGATCCCCCGTACACTTCGATCCGGGGCCGTACGGATCGCACGAACCGTCGGCACACGAGCCGCCGTCTCGATAGTGGCGATCGACCGACCACATGATCATGACGTTTTCCAGCGTCAAGGAGCTTCCGCAGGGGACCGTGACCGTTCCAACGTAGATGTCGGGATACGCGCCCTTGGAGAACACGTTGAACGGCTCGCTCACCATGTCCGAGATGGCGAGTTTGCCGTCGATGTAGACATCGGCTACGAACCGTACGCAATACGTTTTGTTGCGGTTGAAGTGAAGCGTTGCCCAAAGACGCGTCTCGACGGTTCCGCCGGCGGTGCACGATCCGAGAACGTCAGCACTGACGCGGACCAGTTCGACATCATTTGCCGTACACCCGCTGATACAACGGGGGAACGACTGGGCCCAACACACACCCGAGGTGGCGAGCATGAGGAGAACGAGCGCAACAGCTCCGACAGCAAGTCGCCAGGTCAATCTTGTGATGCGTCGATGATCCATCCGACAACGCCTCCTCGCAGGCACGTTCCTGAGTGTCCTCGCCCATGCACCCGATGGGCGGATACACGCTCACTTGGGCCAAGCCACCCTGCTGTTTCCTCGATTATGCCTGGACGATCGCAGGTTTGGACGCACGCCGGCAGCGTTCTTGCCTCGCATCCGTGGCGTCATCGAGGCCATCGGCTATGATGGATTGCCGAGGATACACGACGATCGATTCCAGCGTAAGGAGGACGGTATGTATCGTAGTTCGGTACGGAAGTTCACCCAAGGGGTTCTGAGCTTGCTTGACGAAGGACGTGATCTGACGTTCGATCAGGTCAGCGAGTTGCAGGACTACACCATCGACGATGTGCTGGCGAAGCTGCGCGTGGACAAGCCCCAAACCCTTGCGGACGGCATGCCTGCCGAGGATTGGCACGAAATCTTGGCCTACATCGGACGTTTCACGACCGCGCACGGCCCGCAGGCGTTGAAGTTCTACGATGCAAGCATTGAGCGCAGCTTCCTCTGTTGGTTGGCCGCGATCGGCGTAGAGATGCTGTCCGACATCTAGACCCCGGCACGCCAAGACCGGCCCGGATCCGCCAAGGTAGGCCAACGTCAATCGACGGTGTGACATCTGTCCCGTGCAGGTTCTGCAGGCTGCCCATAATCGGAACGACATCCCTGAGGAGGCCTCGCAGTGACCCACGAACCCAATGCCCGCAGTCTGGATCAATTCGTCCAACACGCCCTCAACGGCATCTATCAATGCGACCGGAACGGCGAACTGTTGTCCGTCAACCCGGCGCTCGCGCGGATGCTCGGCTACGAATCCGTCGATGCGCTCCGCAGGGAACGGCTTCACGACCTGCTGGCGTCGCCCAATGAAGCGGACATGGTTCTGGAAGGCCTGCGGGACGGGCGGTCGATGGAGAACATGGAGGTAACGCTGAAGGGCAAAGACGGTCCGATGGTCCAGGCAATTCTGAACGGACGATGGGCCGACGAATGCGGTCCTGAAGCGTCATTCCACGAAGGTATCCTTACGGACATCACCTACATCAAGCGAGAGGAAGCACAACTCCTTCATCTGGCGACGCACGACCCGCTGACGGGACTTCTCAATCGGCGAGAGTTCGGCTCGATCCTCGAGCGCCACCTTTCTCATGTGCGGCGGTACAAGAGTTGTGGCGCCCTGTTGTGGATGGATCTGGACGGGTTCAAAGAGGTCAACGACGGCCTCGGGCACAAGACCGGAGACGAGTTGCTATCCAGTCTTGCGCACCGGATGCGGGCAACGGTCAGGGATTCCGACGTTCTTGCCCGGCTCGGCGGAGACGAGTTCGCGGTGCTTTATCCGAACGTGGACAAAGATCAGGCATTGATGGCCGCGGGCCGGCTGTTGGAAGCGATCCGGCAGCATACTGCGGTGATCGACGGGCAGTCCCTCCGATCGACATCGAGCATGGGCTTGGTGTTGTTTCCGGAGCACGGCATATCGGCCGGAGAACTGCTCATGAAGGCGGACATGGCGATGTACCGCGCGAAAGCGGCGGGAAGAAACCGCGTGGTGACGTATTCGCCGGATGACGAGAAGATCGACAACCCGGAATCGCGCATCGATTGGCTCCGCGTCATTCGGGAGGCGCTCGATCGCGATGGGTTCGTCCTGTACGCACAGCCGATCCTCGATTTGCAAACCAACCGAACGGTCCGGTACGAAATCCTGCTCCGGCTTCGCGACCGTGCCGGCAAGATCATTCCTCCCGGCGCGTTCCTCGACGTCGCGGAGCAATTCGGTCTGTCCGGGGACATCGATCGCTGGGTTCTGAAGAAGGTCATGAATGTGCTCTCCGATGCTTCGCTCGGAGAGGATCTTTCGTTTGCCGTCAACCTATCGCCGCGATCGCTCACGGATCCTGAGCTGCTCGAGATGGTGTCGAAGAAGGAAGCGCTGTCGGTCATCGGGCCGGTACGGCTTGTCCTGGAGATTACGGAGACAGCCGCGATCTACAACATCCACGTTGCGAAGGACTTCCTGCGCACGCTTCGCTCTCAAGGATATGAGTTTGCCTTGGACGATTTCGGGATGGGGTTCTCATCGTTCTATCAGCTGAAAAACCTGGATGTCGACTACCTCAAGATCGACGGCAGTTTCGTGAGAAACCTCAGCAAGGACCCGGTCGACAAGCATCTGGTGACGGCCATGGTACATCTGGCGAGAAGCCTCGGTAAGACGACCATTGCGGAGTTCGTCGAAGACGGGGAGACGCTGGAGATTCTTCGTTCCATCGGTGTGGATTGCGCCCAAGGCTTCCACATCGGGCGACCTCAACCGCTGGACGAGATCCTGGAAGCGCTTCCCTGCTAGGCCCTACGCGTTTGCAGACGCGGCTTCCGAATCCTGTATGCTTGGTACCGATCCCCGAGGGATCGCGTGGGCGCAGGAACGAGGGAAGCGATGGCAAACGCAGCCGGTGCATGTCCGAACCGAACCCGGTCCTTTGTTACTCGGGCGTTCTGCGTCCTTCTCTCGAGTGTCCTTGCGTTGGCGCTCGTCAGCCTCACGGTTCATGCGATCACCGTCTCGGTCAGCGAATTCGAGCTTTCGGGGTCGCCGGCTTCCGAGGTTCGCGCGGGATTCGTCGTACTGAATGACGACGCACGCGACGTCTCCTTCGACGTCCACATTATCGATTGGATGAACGATCTTGACGGCATCACGCAGTTCGCGAGCCCGGGCACGCAGACGAGGTCGTGTGCCGCGTGGATCCGCCTGGATGCGAACTCGGCAATCCTGTCGCCGAGCGCAGAATTCGAGATCCCCTTCTCGGTCGAGATACCGAACGATGTATCGGGAACGTACTGGGCGGGATTGCTTGTCGACGCGTCACTGATGGACGAGGATGCCGAAGGAACGATCGAGTTGTGGCGACGTTTCCTCGTCCGGGTGTTCGTGACCGTTCCCCCTGCGGTCGCCGAGGGGCGCGTGACGAACGTTAAGCGCCGGGGACTGTCGCCTCTGAATGTGGAGATCGGATTCCTCAACAGCGGGAATACGAGGCTGAAGGAGGTCTTCGGGCTCGTGACCGTCGAGGCATCCTCCGGTGACGTCCTTCTCGAGCTTCCGATTGTGCCGTTCGACATCCTTCCCGGTGAAGAGGTCCAGCGAACCGTTGCCTCGGACTGGAGCCTCCAGCAAGAGGGGATCTACGCGATCCGTGCCGTCCTCGACTTCGGAGGGGACGTGCTCGTCGCCGGGCAATCCGTCTTCCGCATCGACGCATTGCGCCTCTCCCCTATCGGATCCGCCGTACAGATCCCCTCAGATCCGGATGCCGACGGGCTGTACGAAGACGTGGACGGCGATGGCGTCTTGAGCGCGGACGACGTACGCACGTTGGCAGACGCGATCGATGCCGCTTCCATTCAGCGCAACGGCCGTGCATTCGACTTCGACAATGACGGGGAAGTGACGCCGTCCGACGTGGACGCGCTGCGTGAGATCGTCTTGCAGATCGGCGATTGAGGAATAATCGCATCGCTGGCCGAAACGGACCTGCGGACGAGGAGACGATCGATGCCACACCTCGCAAGTCGTACGAGACGTTGGGTTCTCATTGCCTTGGCCGTCGCAGTGGGTGCGGTGGCGGGCTTCGCCGTGCAGCAATCCGTGGCCGTTCGTGCCAGTTGGAAGGTGCTCCCCTATCAGACGCTCCGCCTCAGCGGGTCGGACAATGAACTGGACGCGGTGGTTCTGGACATCCCGGATCCGACGCCACTTGACGTGTCGCAGGGATACATCGAGATCGAACACGCGGTCCGCCTTCACGTTGTCAGCAACACGCCGTGGAAGATCCAGATCACGGCGCCCGATTTGCCCGACGCCTTGGCGTCGTTGCTGCAGGTGCGCAGCCACGGCGATGCCTATAGCGGGATCTCCGCCGAACCCCGGGTTCTTGCCGCAGGTGCCAACGGTGCGTTCGAGATCAGCATCGACGTCCGGGTGTTGAGGGATTCCGACGGCACATTCACTTCCGACGATCCCGTGCGTCTTGTCTACACGCTCATGTCGGACTAGGCGGCCGCGATCGTGCGATGTCCGCCTTGCGAGAAGGGTGCGAACGCGGCGAAAGGACAGCAAGCCTGGACGCTCGGAGAGCCGGTGTGCTAAGGTGAACGGATGAAGACGCGCGCCCGAAGGATTCTATGGAGCGTTCCCGTGGCAATCGCCATTCTGGCGATCGCCGGAGTCGTGACATACCGGGGACTGTGGGCGGACCGCATTCCCGAAGACGCGGTGGTCGTCCCGCGGGACGTGGAGACGCTCCAGGAAGCGCTGGAGCGCGCGGTCTCCGGAGACGTCATCATTGTGCAGGCGTCGGAAATCTCCCTGCTCCAGGGGCCGCTTCGCATCAGCGTTCCCAGGGTGACGCTGGCCACGACCGGCGGACGCGTGGATCTACGTTGCGTGGGTGTGGAAGCGGCACTGACGATCGATGCCGAGGGCGTGGTCGTGCGGGGCTTCGACATAACGTCAGAGAGCATCGGAATCCACGTTCAAGCCGGCGGCAGCCACCTGGAAGACCTCAGCATCAGCAATACGCCGGTTGCGATTCAATTGAGCGGCGCGTCCCGGTGCGTGCTTCGATCGATCGACATGGACGAGGGAGACATCGGACTGGCCGTCACGGAGGCCGCGGGTGTCGATGCGCAATCCATGACGATCACGGGGATGTCCCAATACGGCATCCGACTGAGGGGAGCGCGAGACGGCGTCTTCCGAGATATCGAGCTCGTGGGCAACGACGTCGGGGTGGCTCTCGAAGAGGGTTCGACCGACAATTCGATCCTAACCAGCCTCATCCGGGACTGCATCATTGCCGGAATCGAGATCCGCGCATCGAATGGCAACGCAGTCAGGGAATCGACCGTCGACACATGCCGTGTCGGGCTGTTGTTGGAAGGCGTAACCGGGGTCGAGATCGAGCGATGCAGCATCGAACGAAGCAGTGTGTCCGGCGTGATGCTCCAGCAATCGGTTCAGAATCGCGTCGTCGAGACGGCCGTCCACGGCAGCGGTGCAAGCGGCGTGCAGCTCTCGCAGAGTCACGAAAACGCACTTCTGTACAACGAAATCACTGATTGCGAACAGACGGGCATCCAGGCGATGACAAGCGGGAAGAACCTGATTCTTGGAAACCGGATCGCGCGGTGCGGGGTCGGACTCGAGGCAAGCGGCTCCGACGAACTGCACATCCTGCGAAACGAGATCGTCTCGTCGGCGACGTGCGGCGCCTTCATTTCGGAATGCCGCTCGTGTCGCGTGTTCGACAACGACCTCGCGGGGGGATCGTTCGGGGTGGTGCTGACGGCATGCGAGGACACCAAGGCACTACGCAATACGATCGAGTCCGCGGACACGGCGGCCCTGTCGACGATGGACTCGCGTGGCGGGAATCAACTGACGGAAAACGTGGCCCGCGCATCCGTTTGGGGAGCGTTGATCGTGGGATCCGCGCAAGATCTATGGGCATACAACGTGATCGAGGCCAACGACGTGGGGTGCTGGTTGGCCGGCATCGGAGACGGGTTGCGCATCGAGGGCAACACGTTCGCCGACAATCGGATCGCCCTGGGGCTTCGTTCCGACGGCGCATGGCTCAACGACGCGCTCGGGGCGTTGAGCCTCGTGTCGTCGTCAGCGTCGGGAGATTCGCTGCCCCTACTCGCAAACAACGTCTTTCTAGGCAGCACGGAAGCGGATATCCGCAACGAAGGGACCGTGACGTTGCTTGCTGCCGGAAACTGGTGGGGAAGCGACGTTGAGCGGGACGCGTCCTCGGCAACGACGTTTGGAGATGTCTCTCTCGATGTGTCCGCATGGAAGGGCACGATTGCTGTGGGAAGCGGAGTGGATGATGTCAGCCTGGTGTTGGGGCGTGTCCTTCAACAGGCGCTCGAGGGCGCCGGGTACCGCGTGATCGATCTGGTGGGCATGGGCACGTCCGATCGACTGCAGCAGGCCCTGCTGGATGCAGACGTGGATCTGATCTGGTGGGACGGGGTGGAGGCGGACGAACCGGCCGCTTCCCTCGCGGACGGAGAACCCGCAGTGATCTCGACACGCGCGTCCCATGGATGGCGGATCGTAGTCTCCGCCGGATTGGCGGAGCAGCTCACCGAGGCGACGGCCTCCGCCCTGGGGCATTGGTACGAGACGACAGGCGAGCAACTCCGATACACCTCGACGACTTCCTTGGGCGACGAAGCATTTGGCGCGTTTACGGCGGCCTACGCGCTTCAGGATTCCGTTCGTTCGTTTACGCCGTCGGCGTCTCTGAGCGAAGTCGAAGCGCTGTTGAAATTCGGCGCCGTCGATGTCGCCATCGTACGCAGTCTGGAGGAGACGCTGACCGTGTCGGGATTCGTCGCACTGGATGACGATCGAGACGTTCTGGAGGAACGAGCAATTTCGATGATCGTGAAGGCAAGCCTTGAGAACGAGTGCCCCGACGTGCTCGGCGTGCTCTCCTCCCTGGGCGAACGGATTACCGAGAGCGTCCTTCACGACCTCGTCAGCCGCGTTCGGCTGCTCCGCAAAGAACCTGCGGATGTCGCTGGGGAGTTCCTGGCGACAACAGACGACTGAGTTCTTGAAAAAGGAGAAACGGATGGATTCGAGGAACGGGGTCGAGGAGCGCGGCGAGCGACGACCCGGCCCGATCTTGCGGTTGCGATCCGGAATTCGGTACGGAACGAGCCTCCGGGGAAAACTCGTCGTGCTCGTATTGGCGATCGCGTTGCTCGTGGTCGGGGCGTTGTTCTGGTTCTCATTGAGTTCGTTGCGAACGTCGATTGCCGCCATCTATGAATCGCGCGCCCGTAGCGTCGCGGCCGTGATCTCGAAGTCCATCCAGGAGAAGGACTACATCCTCTACTACTCGGACGAGTTCAATGCGGACATCGATCGATTGCTCGAGCGATACGAAGCGGTCACGGGGATCACGGTGTTCGGACGAAGCGCGCGCGGATTCCTTGTCGTTGCCAGTACGGACCCGACGTTGGTCACCCTGCTGGCAAGCGAACAGAACCAGACGGATTTCGAGCGTCTCAGCAGTGTGGAGGTCACGCGATCACGCGCTGGAGGGGAATCCTTCCTGCGGGCATTCCACCCGATCTTCTCGGGCGCCGATCTCATCGGCGTGGTCCAGGTGGACATGTCTTTAGAAGAGCAAGCCCGCTACGTCTCGACACTCTCCTGGAGGTACGGCGCGGCCGCGTTGGCTGGATTCCTCGTCTTGGGAGGCCTTCTCTACCTCGCTCTTCGGGCAATCGTCAGCAAACCGGTCGAACGCCTTGCGCAGGCGACGCGCGCAGTCGCGGCACGGAAATACGACGTGGAAGTCACCGTTCCGTTTCAGAGAATCCCGGGAACACAGCAACGGGATGAAGTCAGCCAGCTGATCGACGGATTCAACCTGATGACGAAGGTGATTCACTCTCACGAGCAGGAACTTTTGAAGCTCGTCGTCCTCGACGAAGTCACCGGCACGTACACGATCGATCATCTTCGCTCGGAACTCGATCGCGAGCTTCACAAAACGCGACGCTACAAGCATCCGACGTCGCTGCTCCTCATTGACCTGGAATTGCCCAAGGATCAACCGACGGAAGACACCGATGCGGCGCTTGTTCGCACGGCGAGTTTCCTTGTCGGGAACCTGCGCAATGTCGATGTGTTGTTCCGCATCGGCGAGTTCCGCTTTGCTTCGCTGCTTCCGGAGACGCCGCCGGCCGGCGCCGCGGTGGCGGCCGAGCGGCTGCGCGAGCGGACCCCTGATCTGACTCGGCGAACCGATACGGAGATGAATTTGGTCATTGCGTCTCTGGGTTGGGGGGAGGACGGCGCGCCCGCGATCGATGACGTCATCGGCATGATCACCGGGCCGATCGACGGCCTGCGTGAATGAGCCGCCTGCGGCGGGGGCTTTGGACGATTCCGGTACTCCTCCTTGGAATCGGGTTGTGCGGATTCACTCAAGAGCCCTCGAGTGATTGGATCTCGGACATCGACATTCTCGGACTGACGCCGCTCGAGGTGTCGTTTCGACTGAAGAACGACATGACATCCTCGATCCGCGGCATCAGCGGGCAAGCCGTTCTGTCCGACCAGTTCGGAGACGCCATCGAAGCGATCCCGATCGAAACGCTGTCGGTGAATCCTGGGGAGACGATCGCGGTCTCGACGTCAAGCCGTTGGGATTTTCAACGTACGGGCGTCTACCTGATGGAGATCGTCCTTGACTTGGGAAACGGCCGGCTGATCTCGAACTCGCTCGCGTTTCGCATCCTTCCGATCCAGTTGCCACTGATGGTCCCCGAGCCTTCGTTCGGCGAGGGACTCAAAACGCTGTATCAGCAACCCGTCAATTGGGGATTGTCCCGCATCTTGGCGCCGGATGCGTGGACGGTGACGCACGGAAGCAGCGACGTCATCATCGCCGTCATCGACTCGGGGATCGACGGCTCGATTCCCCAACTCCAAGCGGCCCTATGGGTCAACCCCGGAGAGATCGCCGGCAACGGAATCGATGATGACGGAAACGGCTATGTCGACGACATCAACGGATGGGACTTTCGCGATGGGGACAACAGCTCTCTGATCGGAACGTCCCTCCATTGGCACGGGACGTTCGTCGCCGGCATCCTCGCCGCGCAGCCTGGAGAGATGCCGATCGTCGGCGTGGCGCCCGGCGCGCGGCTGATGGATGTTCGATTCCTAGACTCTCAGAACGAGTTCTCCTCCCGAGATTGGAACCTGTTCGCCGAGGCCGTGGACTATGCGGTCGCCAACGGCGCCGACATCATCAATCTCAGCGTCTATGCCAACGGACGTCCGCCCAGTGTGTTGGAGCGAGCCATCGAACGAGCGGCGCAGGCCGGCGTCATCATCGTGGGAATCTCCGGAAACACGCACGAGGACGGCGTGTTGTACCCCGGAAAGTACGACGATGTTCTCGCAGTCGCTGCAACCACGGAAGACGATACACGGGCGGGTTTCAGCGCATGGGGACCGGAGGTTGCCCTGTGCGCGCCCGGCGAGGGAATCACGTCGTTTCTGCCGGGCGGGACGACGGCGACACGATCCGGGACGTCCTTTGCCGCGCCGCACGTCTCGGGGACGCTGGCACTCATCCTTTCTCTCCACCCAGCATGGTCCGCGTCTCAAGCGGTCGATCGGTTGCTGGCCTCGACGATCGATTTGGGCGCACAGGGCGCCGACGACGATTTCGGACTCGGGCTGATCGACGCGTGGGCGGCCGTCAGATAGACGCCGCGGAGAGGCCGCTGCACGTCCCCGTGGACAAACGCCCCACGATTTTCGCGCCTACACGTTCTTGAAGACCCGTTACGTCGCTCGCATACTGGCGACGAGGATAAGAGGTGGGGGGATGAGACAACTTGTCGTGTTGGTCGGTTTGCCGGGCTCCGGAAAGACACTCTATCAGCAGAAGAAATCCCGATGGGCGGTCGTGTCACGCGACGTGATTCGTCGCAGTATCTTCGGTTGCAGCTACGAGCCCGACGTTGAAGAGGCGGTGGACCGCATCTTTTCTGCGGCCGTTGTCGAGGCGGCGGAATCCCCGGCGGAAACGGTCTGTATCGACGATCTCAACCTTCTGCGCAACGAACGTTCAGCCTACGTCGACCTGGCGCACGTCACCGGCAGGGAGCCGGTGTCCGTGGTATTTCCCTGCGACCCGGTGGATGAGCTGTATCGCCTCGTGCAGCATCAACTGGAAGCGCTGAAGACCTCTTCCTCCAGGGTTCGCGTGGCGGCGTTTCCGCGTGACCGATTCGATGCGATGCTGCGGTGCTACGAAGCCGTACGCCCGGACGAGGGATTCGTGCGGATCTTGAGAGAGGATTCCCTTCCGATGGTCAGCGGAATCACCGCTCCCGAAGCAGCGCCGCGCAAGGAAAAACGACGGCGCCAAGAGAAGCAACACCCGATTCCGCTGTTTGCAGGATAGACCGCAGCCGATGGCGTCGACTGCGGCCCTCCGCGTCAGTCACTGAATCTGTAGCAGCGAGTCGATGCGTCCGCGATCGAATCCGACGATAATCTCGCCATCGATATCGATCACAGGAACGCCGTATTGGCCGCTTTTCTCGACCATTTCTCGCGCACGGGTCATGTCGACCGATACATCGATGTCATCGAATGAGATGCCATGATTGCGGAGATGGTCCTTGGCGAGCTGGCACCACGAGCACGTCGGCGTGCTGTAGACGGTTACGGTGTGATCCATGTTTCTTCACCCTCCTGGGTCATCCATCGGACAAGCGCTGAAACGCCCTTCTCGAGTCGATAACAATTGCGGGTTCCGTGGCGCTCCTTTTGCAGCACCCCGGCTTGTTCCAGCTTCGACAAGTGATACGAGATGGCGGGCTGGCTCAGCTGAAGCCTCGATTGGATCTCCTGACATTGAACGGTTCCCTGGGAAAGCAATTCCACGATCTCCAAACGCGGCTCACTGGCCAGTGCGGAGAACACCGCCGCCCAGGCAAGCCTTCGCGTGCGTTCGTCCATGGATTGCCCCCTTCCTTTACTTTTCGATGGCGGAATGATATCGTAACGCGGCAGAAGTTTCAAGTATTTAAATATTTGGATGATTGAAAGGACGAAGGATGGCAACCACAGTCGTAACGTTCCATGGCGGGATGACGTTTGTCGGACGAGGCGCCAGTGGACACGAGGTTCGGATGGATGCGGCCGAGAGCGTGGGCGGGTCGGATTCCGCGGCCCGGCCGGTGGAAGTCCTTCTGAGTTCGCTGGGCGGATGTACGGGCATGGACGTCGTCTCGATCCTCCGCAAGATGAAGACCGAGCCTCGGGATCTGTCCATCGAGATTCGCGACGAACGCGCCGCCGACTATCCGAAGGTGCTGACGAAGATCCACCTGGTCTATCGCGTGACCGGCGAGGTGTCGGAAGAGAACCTCGTGAAGGCGATCGAACTCTCGCTGACCAAGTACTGCCCGATCGTCAACTCGCTAAGCGGTGTGGCGGAAATCAGCTACGAATACGCGATAGACACGGCCTAACCGTCGTGCGCCTTCTCGAGGATACGCCCGACGTCGATGTTCGTGCGAACGTAGTCGATGGCGTAGTCCAACGTGGGACCGGGACGGATCCACGTGCGGTGGAGCATCTCCTCGCACAGATTCGCGGTGACCATGGTGTTCTGGCCGGCGAGAATCACAGGGATCCCCCGCTTGTTGGCCAGATCGATGACTGCGCGCGTCGGCCGGTGAATCCCGGTGACGATCAGACAGCGCAGGCTCTGCACTTCGAACGCAGCGAGGTGAATCTCCTCTCGATCGCCGCCGGTGATGACGGCCATCTCCGGCGTACGGCGGAACAAACGCAACGATTCCTCCGGCCCCATCGCACTGATCACGAAATGACGGACTTCGCTTTCGATGGACGGATTCGTCAACAACCGACCGCCGAGACGCTTGACGATCTCGTCGGAACTGACCGTCTGCAGGTTGTGATCGTAGGGGATGATGCCCAGCACCTCGGCGCCGCGACTGGCGAGAAACGAGACCAGTACCTCGGACAGCCGGCTGAACGATCGATCCATCGGAACGTCCTTCAGAATGACGCCCATGATCTGCGGGCCCTCGAACATCCGAAGTGCGCACACGATGCGATCGATGGCTTCCTCTCCGTCGTAGTGGGTGATCAACAGCACGTCGGCGCCGAGCATCTCGGCAAGATCGGGATCGCTCAAGCCGGCGCTGGCGCCGAGTCCGAGGTAATTGCGCCCCTCGATCAGCACGACGTCGCGGTCACGGGACAACCGGGCGAACGACTCCTGGATGCGTTGGCGGAATCCGCGATCGCCGGACTCGATGGTCTCGCGGAGGAAGGTTCCTTCCAGTGGAACCGGGGCGACGTCGCGGAGCGCGTCGTCCAGCCCAAGCTGCCCACGAATGGCGTCCGCGTCGCGATCCACCGGCTCTCCGGTGGCGTAGGAGACTTCGAAGCTGATCGGCTTCATGTACGCCAGGCGAACGCCGCGGTCGTGCATCGACTTGCCCAGGGCGAGCGACAACAAGCTCTTCCCCGTGTGCTGTTCGGTCGAGACGATGAGTATCCGTTTCATGATGATGATGTCCTTTGCGATCACGTGACCGATTCCGCGCGTCCATGGTAGTGGGCCGTATGGCGGAAAGCAATCGGCCTTCGAACCGCGTCTCCTCAGAATCTTCACGAAGTCCCTGCAAGTTCTTCACGTAGCTCTCCGAGACTGTACGTTGGAGGATGGCGGCCGGGTTCGAACCCGCAGGGCACACGGTCTCTGCGTTTTCGGAACGTGTAACCTGCTATACTAGATCAACGATGAAACGCATTCTGATTGTCGATGACGAGGAGATGATCGTTCGCACGGTCAAGGCGTACTTGGATCGGGAAGGGTTCAAGACGTACACCGCATTCGACGGCGAAGAGGCGTTGCGCGCCTTCGAAGACAAAGGGCCGGACCTGATCGTGCTCGATCTGATGCTGCCGAAGGTCAGCGGCATTGAAGTGTGCCGATCGATTCGCGCCAAGTCTGCGGTTCCCATCATCATGCTGACGGCGAAGGCCGCCGAAGCGGACCGCGTCGTCGGACTCGAGCTGGGCGCCGACGACTACGTCGTGAAGCCGTTCAGCCCTCGCGAACTTGTCGCCCGCATCCGTGCCGTCCTCCGACGATTCGAGGGGGAAGGCGCCGAAGTCGAACGTATCGCCGCCGGCGGCCTCGAAATCGACCTGAAGACGCGGGAACTGAAGGTCGAAGGCAACGAAATCGAGCTGACGCCGACGGAATTCGATCTACTTGCCTATTTGGCTCGCCACCCCGGCCAGGTCTTCACCCGTCTTCAACTGCTTCGCGAGGTACAGGGATACACGTACGACTCGTTTGCGCGCACCATCGACACGCACGTCAAGAACCTTCGCCGCAAGATCGAAGCCGATCCCAAGAGCCCCAAGTACATCCTCACCGTTCACGGCGTCGGCTACCGGTTCGCCCGGGAGTCGTAGATGCGGCGGCAGATTCCCCTTGCCGCCAAGTTTGGCGTCTCGTTCGTCTTCGTCATCCTCCTTGCGGTTGCTCTTGTTTATGGGTTGATTCTCTGGTCGATTCCCAAGCAGTTCGACGCATACCGTCGCCTGGGGAGGGAGCAATTCAGCGAGGAACTCGTGAACCTTCTTACGGGATATCGGTCTCACGAGGGGACTTGGACTGGAGTTGCCGAACGTATCCTTTCGGTGCCGTTTGAGGTGCCGTTGGGAGAGACAACGATTGAGGGTCGAGTGTCGACATTTGACGTGGAAATCACACTGTTCGATGCAGACGGTAAGCTCATCTCCTCGAATGCGTGGGCCTGGCTGAACCGGCAGGTGCGTCAGGAAGATGGACACATCTATCTGGATGAAGGCGACACGCCGGCCGAACACGGGAATCCCATAGTCATCGACGGAGATGTAGTCGGGATGGTATTCGTAGCGGATATCGGCTCAACAGGGACGAATGAAGCAATCTTCCTTGATACGATTACCGAGTCTGCTTTGATTGGCGGTGGAATCGCCATCGCGTTGGCCCTGTTCCTCTCCACCATACTGATCGTTCAGATTCTGCGGCCGTTGCGCGCGCTATCCCGCGCGACAGAAAGGATCGCGGAAGGCGACATGCCCGAACGCGTTACGCTGAAAACGCACGACGAGTTGGGACGGCTGGGCGACTCGTTCAACGAGATGCTGGCCAGCCTTCGGCGTTCGGAGACCGTCCGACAGACGATGACCGCCGACATCGCCCACGAATTGCGCACGCCGGTGACGATCATCCAAGGTACGTTGGAGGCAATTTTGGACGGCATCTACGACGCGTCCGAGGAATCGATCGCACCGATCTACGAGGAGACGCTCCACCTTGGTCGCTTGATCGACGACCTGCGGGATCTTGCACTGGCCGAAGCCGGCGAACTGCGATTGGAAAAGGAGCCGACGGACCTTGCGGAACTTGTCCGGCAAGTTGCCGAGACGGCGTTCTTGTCACGAGAGGACGCACCGCAACTCCACCTCGATCTGCCGCGGAACCTGCCTGCCGTTCCGCTCGACAGCAAACGGTTCCGCCAAGTGATCGCGAACCTGTTGAGCAATGCGATCCGGCATACCCCCAGCGACGGAGACGTCTACGTTCGCGTACGGCGCTTGGACGACGAGATCGAGATGAGCGTCGCGGACACGGGTCCCGGAATCCGGCCGGAAGACCTTCCGCACCTGTTCGAGCGGTTCTACCGCGGCGATCCGGCGCGTGGACGGTCGGCCGGCAGCGGACTGGGACTGGCCATCGTGAAGCAATGGGTGGAAGCGCACGACGGCACGATCTCCGCCGGCAACCGCAAGAGCGGCGGTGCACGGTTCGTCATTCACCTGCCTTCGGGTTGATTCGGCGCCTTGCCGTCCGCTACGATGAAGCATGCTTCATCAGACGTTCCAGAACCCACATCAGGGAGAGATGACGTTCGATGAGGTGATGGGAACGGTCATCTCGGCGATGGAAGGGCATCCGGACGATCAGTACGAGCTGCTGATCGGTACGGATTCCTCCTCGACCAATGCGCACATCGACCTCGTGAGCGCGATTGTCCTGCACAAAGTCGGGCATGGCGGCAGATACTTCTGGACACGGCGACGAGAGCGGCGCACGCCCTCGTTGCGGCACCAGATCTGGCGCGAAGCGTGGTTGTCGTTCGAATTGGCGCAGCACGTCATCCGCCGCCTGGAAGCGGCGTCGTTGCTGCAGTTCAATCTGGAGATTCACGTCGACATCGGCGAGAACGGCCGAACCAAGACGCTGATTGACGAAGTCGTCGGGATGATCATCGGCAACGGTTTGGCCGTTCGCATCAAGCCGCACGCGTACGCAGCGTCCGCCGTGGCGGACAAACACACCTAGCCGTCGTCGGCATCCTCCGATTCCTCGTGGACGGTTCGGTAGGCCTCGTTCCGAGGAACATCCAGCGCCTCGGCAAGAATCCGCACCATCGAACGATTGGAGACGCCTTCCGCTCGCAGTGCGGCCGTCAACCGCCCCAACGTTTCTCGATCGGTTGACGGCGCGTGCGGCGCGCCCTCGACGACGACGACGAACTCACCGCGAACCGACTCCCGCTCGGACAATTGCTCGAGAAGCTCGTCCGCGGTGCCGCGCAGGAACTCCTCGTGCAGCTTGGTCATCTCACGAGCGAGGACAATCCGGCGACCGGGAAGGATCTCCGCCATCATCTGAAGCGTGTTGGCGATGCGATGAGACGACTCGTAAAACACCGTCGTTCGGTCGCGGGCCGAGACGTCCGCGAGGACCTGTTGGCGTGCGCCGCGCGCACGAGGGAGCGCCCCTTCGAAGGCGAATCGGTCCACGGGCAATCCGGACGCGGTCACCGCGGCCACAGCCGCGCAAGCGCCCGGAATCGGGATGATGACATGGCCGGCCTCGATGGCGGCTCGAACCAACGGAAATCCGGGGTCGGAGACGAGCGGCGTGCCGGCGTCGGAGATCAGCGCCAGCCGCTTTCCTTCATCCAGTAGCGAGAGCAGAGACGGAATCCTCTGGCGCTCGGCGCCCTGGTAGACCGACGAGTAAAACGGCGTGGCAATCTCATGCCGCTTCAGGACGGCGCGGGACGTTCGAGTATCCTCCGCCAGGATGAAGTCGGCGGAGCGAAGTACCTCGATGGCACGGTGCGTGATGTCGCCCATGTTACCGATGGGCGTCGCGACGAGATACAGACATCCCTTCATGAATCCTCTCCTACAGCGTTGTCGGCCCTCCGGCGGCTCGCCGGCGCTCGATCGGACTCTAGTGGATCGATGGACAAAGGTCAACGCATAAGGCACTCTAGCAATGCAAGCGACAAATGCGGGTCCATGGCGAGACAGAAGGTTTGCCTCAACCCCGGGAAAGGGGGTAGCCTGGATCATGGAAAACGGCTGATCTCGAGTCGGCCGACCGACCGCTTGGAATGGAGGCGGAAATCATGACGAACGGCGGTTCGACGATATGGATCCTCGTGGGGATTGGCGTGGTGCTCCTTGCACTGCTCCTCCTGTCGGGACCGAGTTCGGAGACTGCAACGCAAACGACGGCTGCCGCGGCAGCGTCGACGACGATTCAAGGAACGCAGCGCGTTGCTGCCAGCGGATCGGCATCCGTCCCCGTTGTCCACGCCGGATTGGATCGGACGGCCGGCGAGCGGGAGGTTATCCAGTTGTCGGGGGAGGGATACGATCCGAATGGGCTTCCCGTCACGTATCTCTGGACCATGGAAGGAGGCCTCGGCGTTTTCGCGGACGCACACTCTCCGACGACCGCGTTCACCACGCCGTCGGCGTGTGACTGTGATGACTGCGTGGTGCTGACGCTCACGGTGACGAACTCCGCCGGATGGAGCGCGTCGGACCAGATGATCGTGCACGTGAGCGATCCAATCGCTTGTCCGACGGAGTCCTACGAGTCGAGCGGTTACTACATGCTCGAACCCTGTGATCCTTGCGTCGTGGACGACTCGGCGACGTGCCCGGCGACGCCGTCGGAACCGTGTACGTCTCCATGCATCACCGAGGCGCCGGTCGACTACGGGTGTCCGATCGAGCCCGTCGCCTGTCCGTGCGCAGAGAACGGGGACTGCACGCAGGCGTGGCAAACCGGATGGCCGTTTGACGACGAAGCCACGCTTCCGAAGGACCGCGCCAAACCGTCGATCGATCGACAGTTTCCCGCAGTGATGACGGAGAGCAGCGCCGTGGTCCTTCGCGGCCACATTCGCAACCCGGCTTGTCAGACCGTGTGCTACGTATGGTCGGCAAGCAAAGGATGGTTCGAGAATGCCAATACGCTGACGCCCACCTACCATGCCCCTGCCTCCGACCGGAGAGATGGTGAGACCGTGACGATCAGCCTGACCGTTTACGATACGTCGGAAGGGCGCAGCTACGACCAAATCCGCATCAAGATCGAGAACACCGACGCGGACTGATCCAAGTCGTGCGCACCGAGACCATGAAACAAGGCCCCTTTCGGGGCCTTGATCTTTGGTCCGAAGACTGGCCAAGGAGGTTAGCCAGGTGCGTAGTGGGAAGAGTATCGTCGGCGGGCGTGAATTGGGTGTGAACGGCTCGTGACAACGTTGTGAGTTCTCGCACCGCCTCAAAGGTAGGCCCGCGTCCCTCGAGGGCTCCTCACCCGTTCGTACACAAACCAGCAGCTAAAGGTTGACGATGCCCTCACCGACAAGGGCAATGCGAAACGGGAACAGCTCTGCACGGAATACGCCGCCGGCAACGGCAGGGTCGCCGTTCATCACGGTGCGCGCCGCAACGTCGGAATCGGCACAGAACACGACGATGCCGTGACTGGCGGCATCATCGGTCGATGTTCGGCCGGCCAGCAAGACCACGCCTTGCTCCGTCAAGGACCTCAAGTACTCAAAATGCTGGGCGACGATGGCGTCTTCTTCGGGCGTGCTTTGCGTCAGAAACCCCTCGCGTGCCGGGCGGATACGGTAGAGGTATTGGCTTGACATGTGTGGAGGGTACGTCGAGGCTGAGGATCCTTCAAGCCGCACGAGAGGCATGTTTCCGCTAGCATAGGGGCATGACGAACGTGGAATGGAGTGCGTGGGAGCAGAAGGTGCTGGACACGTTCATCGACGGAGATCGTATCCTCCAACTGCCGGCCAAACGGAAGAAACGGCTCGTTCTTCTGAAGTGGCTGACGGCCTTGCACGTTCCTGACGATGTAAAGATCACGCATGCAGACTTCAACCGCATGTTGCAGCAGCATTACGCCGATTCGGCAACGCTTCGACGGGAGATGTTCGAATTCGGATACGTGCGGCGGGACCGACTTCACTACTGGCGCGGTGAAACGCCGTTGAATCCGGTCGGGTAGCTTCGATGTTGAGCAGCCTGCACGAATCGGGGATAAACGGATCGTAGACACAAGAGACGTACGAAAGGAGTCCTGAATGAAGAGAACGCCGACGGGGTTCGTTGGGTTCAGCGTAGGGTTGTTGGTCGTCCTGCTTGCCTGCGTTGCGTGGGAAGCGGGCGCCGCGGAGTCTTGGCTGCGAATGTACGAAGGGGATACGTACGGAGCGTTTTTCGATATCGTGCGAGCCGACGAGGACCACGTCGTCGTGGCCGGCACGACACATCATTCGCAGACTGCGACGACTCTGGGAGACGTCCTGATTGCCAAACTCACCCTTGACGGGGACATCGTATGGGAGAAGACGTACGGCGGCGATCGCACGGACCAAGGCTTCTACGTGGAAACGACGAGCGAGGGCGGCTATCTCGTGTTCGGGGAGACGGATTCGACGGGAGCGGGCGGACGCGACCTTTATGTGTTGCGCACGGACGATGCGGGCAATCTGCTCGACGAGACCACCTTCGGAGGAACCGGTACGGAGTGGGCCAAGGACATGATCTCGCTCGCAGACGGAGGGCACCTCCTGCTCGGAGAGACGAACTCGTTCAACGAAGACTTCGACGTCTACGTCATTCGATTGAACGAAGATGGTACGGAGCGATGGTCCACCACCCTCGACACCGGGCGGGACGAATCCGGCACCGCGGTCCTTGAAGCGGAGAACGGAGATCTCCTCATCCTTGCCGTCATCACCTACGACGGAGGCGACGAAGGGGCGTACCGCGATTCGCGGCTGTATCGACTCAGCGAAGACGGTGATTTGATCTGGAGTCAGTTGTTCCGTGGGGAGAACAAGCAAGCCGGCGACGCAATGGCCTGGACGACGGACGGAGATCTCGTGATTGCCGGGCTGTCCGAGGACTTGTCCGCGGTGACCGCGCTGTACGATTTCTGGCTCGCGCGCGTCGACACCGACTCCGGCGATCTGGAATGGAGCGTAGTCGAAGGAAGCCAATACTCCGACGACTACGGCATCGCCATCTCGACGCAGCCGGACGAGCGATACATCGTGGCCGGTCTGGGACCGATGTTCCCGATTCTCGGGTTCACGGCGTCCGGAGACGTGCTGTGGATCAGCAGTGCGGCGTCGGATCTCAGCATCTACTCGGGATTCGCGGTTCTCGAACTGGAGGATGGAAGCTACCTGATCCCGGGATTCAAGTACCTGCAGCAGGCGGGCGACGCCTTCGACGCCGTGCTGCTTCGCTTCAGCCGCTAGCTCCGGTCGGCTTGTAGTCCTCACGGGGAGGAGAGCAAGCGTCGTAGGCTTCGGTCTCCTCGTCCAGGATTCGAGCGCTGTGCGGAACGTCCGGAGGGATGCATACGCCCTCTCCGGCTCGAAGCGTGCGCGTCTCGCTCCCCAGCGAGAACGCCATGGCCCCTCGCGTGACGACTGTGATCTGCTCGTGCTCGTGTGCATGCTCGGGCACCAACGACCCGGGCTGAAACGTGAAGAAGGTCAGCATGACGTGATCCAGCCAGACGGCTCTGCGTTGGATCCCGGGCAGCATGTCGACGGCATCCAATTCGCGCGTTCGGAAGAACCGGTCTTGATTCGTCGTCATCCGACCTCGTTTTCGGACGTGTCCTCGCCGCGAGGCGAGGCGTCGTTCTCAGGAGTATGCTCGCCGCGAGGCGAGGCGTCGCCGCAAGGCGAGGCGTCGACCCGTTCGACGACGAGCTTGCATTCGGTGACCATGGCGGCGACCGCACCCAGTGCGGCCCATGTGGGCAGCAGCAAGGCGCCGACGACGCCGAAGGTGAGCGGGATTTCGAGAAGCGTCCGCCCGTCCTTGTTCTCGACGGACACGCGACGGATATTGCCTTCGTGAACGAGCTTCTTGACCGTGGAGACGAGCGTCTCGCCGTCGATGCTGAAGGCTTCGGTTCGTGTGGTTTCGTCAGTCATCTTGTGGACTCCTCGGTGTGGGATTCTCAGCCGGCAGGCACGCGTCCCGCCTTGTTCCATCGTACTCCATCGGATGAGCCACGGGCCACGATGCCTTGAGGATCGGCAGGCAGCGACGTATAAACGGTGCATCATGTACGCGGACCAGCTTGATCAGATTCGCCAAGCCCTGTCAAGGATCGGTGATTCCCTTTGACCCGGCGGCGCTTCAATCCGACATTGCTTCCCTAGAGCAGGAGATGGCGGCGCCCGGATTCTGGGACGACCGCAAGCGGGCCGCAACCCTCGCGCAGCGTGTCGAGCGCAAGCGATCCGTCCTCGAGCGTTTCCGGCAGATGGCTGAGGAGCTGGAAGACATCGAGCTTCTCCAGCAGATGGCCGGCGAGGTGGGCGATGAACAGGAACTGGCGGCGCTCGAACCGCGCGTGACGGCGCTGGAGCGCGTTGTGCGCCAGTACACCATCGAACTGACGTTTTCCGGCGAATACGACGCCGGTGACTGCTATCTCTCGATCAACGCCGGCGCCGGGGGCACGGACTCCCAAGACTGGGCGGAAATGCTTCTCCGGATGTACGGGCGCTTCTGCGAACGAAAGGGCTGGAAAGCCTCCTTGCTGGAAACGAGCCCCGGCGACACGGCCGGCATTCGGTCCGCGACGCTCGAGATCCACGGCACGTACGCCTACGGCAACCTCAGAGGCGAGCAGGGCGTCCACCGTCTCGTTCGTCTGTCGCCGTTTGATTCCGCGCACCGGCGGCACACCTCGTTTACCGCCGTGTCCGTGATCCCCGTTGTCGAGGAAACCGCATTGGCGATCGACCCGAAGGACCTGCGTATTGACACCTACCGTGCCTCGGGCGCGGGCGGGCAGCATGTCAACGTCACCGATTCCGCCGTTCGAATCACGCACCTCCCGACCGGAATCGCCGTCTCCTGTCAGAACGAGCGAAGCCAACATCAGAACAAAGACACGGCGATGCGCATTCTCAGCGCCCGGCTCAACGAGATCCTTCGTCAACAGCAGGCGGAACAATTGGAGGAGATTCAGGGCGAGCTGAAGGACAACGAATGGGGCAGCCAAATCCGGTCGTACGTGCTCCACCCCTATCAGATGGTGAAGGATCATCGCACCGACCACGAGACGGGAAACGTCGAGGCCGTCCTCGACGGAGATCTGTCTGCTTTCATCGAAGCCTATCTGGAGCAAACGGCGCAAACGCCGGACTGACGAGGATTCCGCGGTTTGAAGTCTCTAGCAGAGGCTGTTAGTATCTAGCTGTGAATTCATGAGGGGAGGCACTCGTGGCAAAGCAGCTTCTAGACAAGATTTCCATCTACGTTCCCAGGAACAAGATCCAGCATCAACCGGTCGAGCGATTGACGGCCCTGGCAAAGAAGGCCGACCGTTCCGTCAACTACCTCGTCGTCGAGGCGATTCTCGAATACCTCAAGCGAGAAGAGAAGAAAGGCTAGTGCCGGCGCAAGCCGTCCGCCGCTATTCGGCGGACCGGGAGCGGCTGTCGAGAAACCCCTGAAGAATCAGCGTGGCCGCAAGCTTGTCGCGCAACCGCTTGCGATCCGCACGCTTCACATCGCCCTCCAGCAGGACGCGCTCCGCTTCCGAGCTGGTCAGACGTTCATCCCACATCGACACGTCAAGGCCGGAGGCCTGCTGTAATCGACGTGCAAACGCCTCCGTCTCGAGTGCCATCTCCCCTTTGCTTCCGTCCATGTTGAGCGGCAGGCCGACAACGATCTCGGCAGCACCGAGGTCTCGCGCCTGATCGGCGATCGAATCGAGGTCCCGGTCGAGCGATCGTGACCGTTGCAAGGTTTCCAGAGGGCTAGCGAGGAACGCTTCCTCATCGGACACCGCCAGGCCGATGCGGCGGCGACCATAGTCGACGCCGAGAATCCTCATCGCCCTTTCCCCAGAAGCGCCAAGGCTTCACGAACGAGCGTTTCCTCGCCCAATTCCCGTTCGCGCAGCTGAAGGATGGCCTGCCGGGCCTCCCGGTTGGAGAAACCCAACGCCTTCGACGTCAGCGCACGCAGCGCCGTCTCCTCGGCCGGCCGCAGGAACAGGTTCTTGAAGGCATCGTCGGCACCACCCTCGAACTTGTCTCGCAGATCGATGAGGATGCGTTGCGCCGTCTTCTGGCCGATCCCCTTGATCGACGTCAGGCGGCTGACGTCACCGGCGCGAATCGCATCGACGAGCGCGGCGGTCGGCAATGCTGACAGGATCTGCAGTGCCAGTTTGGGACCAACCTGTCCAACGGTGAGCAGCTTGCGGAAGATCGCGCGCGCGTCGACGGAGACGAACCCGTACAGCTGGACGGTGTCGTCTCGCACCATCATATGGGTGAAGAGCTGGTCCGTCGCCCGATCGTGACAGGCACGCACCGTCTCGGCGGGACAGAGCAATTGGTACGTGATCCCCGAGGTCTCGATACACACGTAGTCGGCGCCGACATCGACGATCTCTCCGCGGATGGCATCGATCATGCCTCGATCACCACCTCGGCGCGGTCGCCCGTGCCCTCCGTCAACGCGGCGGAGAACGCGCCAATACGAGACGGCGGAAGCGTCACCGTTGCGCACGGCCGGCCGTCGTACGAGAGCGATTCCACCGTCGCCGAGAATCGATGAATGAGTGACATGACGGCTGAGTTTACTTCGGCGGGAAAGCGAAGGACAACGCGGACCGTGATCGTCCGGCGGACGATCTTGGCTCGGTCCAACGCCTCGGAGGTGGCGTCCGAATACGCGCGCACGAGGCCTCCGACGCCGAGTTTCGTCCCGCCGTAGTAGCGAACGACCACAGCCAGAACGTTCACCAGATCGCGCGCCGCCAGCTGCTGAAGGATCGGCAATCCGGCCGATCCGGACGGTTCGCCGTCGTCGTGGGACATCTCGACCGTTCGCTTGCCGTCGAGCCATCGCGCAGCGGGACAATGGTGCGTTGCGTCATGGTAGGTGCGGCGAACCTCCTCCAGTGCCCGGGCGAGATCGGCTTCGTCCGCGATCGGGCGGAGGATGGCAATGAAGCGGGACTTTTTCCGCGTGATCTTGTGCGAGATCGGGCCGCCGAGCGTGAGATACGAATCAATCATTGCCGTCCTTGCACGGCGACCTCCGGCAGCAAGGCAAGCGCCTCGGTTCGCTCGTAGGCTGCACGAACGTCCGACTCCGCCCCGTCCAGCAACAGGCTGACGCTGCCGCGTCCGGCGCCGATCCCGCCGGAGCAAACGTGGGTGGCAAGGACGTCGAACAGAAGCGCATACGCTTCGATCTCTGTGATGACGTGGCCGGTCAGCGGCGCCATGCCGCACGGCAGTCCCATCGAGAGATCCAAGCGGTGGCTGCCCAATTCCAGCGACAGCTCCTCGATCGGCTGGTGCACGGATTTCGCGACCGAGATCGGGATGACGAGGTCTACGCCGCGGGCGAGGACGGTCGGCACGTAGCGCCCGACGGTTCCGCCGTTCGGTGCGGCCATCAGCACGCCGACGGCACCGAACGGGTCGAGCGCGTTTCCTCCCTTGATGACGACATCACCGGCGGTGAGTCTCTCGAGCAGTGTTTTCTCGTCGAACGGGACGCGACATCCTTGCTCCAGGACGAGATCGGTTGCCTCGCCCAAGCGTGCGTTGACGTTCCACCGTCCGTCGATGAGGCCGGCGGCGAACGCCCCCTGGTCGACCGGTTCGCCGAGCAACTCCGATGCGACGAACCCATTTGTCGTTCCCATCGTTACGACGACCGTCCCTGCTCGGAGCGCCCGATTCACGAGCGGATGTGCGGCGACGCCTTGCGCAATCAGGCGCTGCGATGTCGTTGGGCCGAGAACAACCGTTGCCTTCATACGATCCTCCACCTGGTGCGAGATTCGCGGATATGCTATAAGATGCAGCGTTCCGAATCCAAAGCAACCCAACAAGGTGGTCCGACACGATGCAATACGACAAGGCGCTGTACCAGCAGGAAGTCGAGCAGTTCACGTGGGACATCCCGGCTGACTACAACATTGTAGATGTCGTGGAAGGGCATGCCCGCAAGCACCCCGACAAGATCGCGGTGTACTGGGAGGATGCAGACGGCAACGAACGCCAGGTCACCTATGCGGAACTGGTGGCCGGGATGCGGCGCTTCGGCGGCGCGCTCATCGGATTGGGCGTGCAGAAGCAGGATCCCATCTTGCACGTGCTGCCTCGACTGCCGGAAGCACACATGGCGCAGCTGGGCACGTTCGTCGCCGGCGGCGTTGCCGTGCCGTGCTCCGAGATGCTGAAGTCCAAGGAGATCGCGTATCGATCGCAGGCGAGTGGAGCCAAGGTCATCGTCGCCGACGTGTCGATCGTCGACACGGTGGAACAGGCCCGCGGGGACTGCCCGCTGGAGACGTTCATTCTGATCAACAGCCCTGAGCCGCGAGACGGATGGGTCCGGTTCGAGGATCTCATGGAACAGGCCGACGAATCCGTGGCCAAGGTCGCACTGACCGCCGACGACCCGATGACGATCAACTTCACCTCGGGCACCACCGGGAATCCGAAGCCGGTCGTGCACAAACACCGGTGGATGTACTGCCACAACCGGATCACCGCACGCTACTGGTACGGTGCGGACGAGAACGACATTATCTGGGCGACGACGGCGCCGGGGTGGGCGAAGTGGTACTGGAGCCCGGTCGGCGTCTCTCTGACCAGCGGTGCGACGCAGCTGATGTACAACGGCCGGTTCGACGGGCGCCGCTACATTGCGCTGTTGGAGAAGTACAAGGTCACCAAGCTCTGCTGTACGCCGACCGAGTACCGGTTGTTCGCGCAGCTGCCCGACCTCGCCGACCACAACGTCGTCCTCAAGGACGCCTTGTCCGCGGGCGAACCGCTGAACGTCGAACCGATCGAAGCGTTCAAGCGCGCCTTCGGGGTCACGATCCGCGACGGGTACGGCCAGACCGAATCCGTCTGCCTCGTCTGCAACCTCCCCGGAATGCCGGTCAAACCCGGCGCGATGGGGATGCCGACCCCGGGCCCCGGCGTGACGCTGATCGACGAAGGGGGAACCCCCGTAGGCAAAGGAGAGATCGGCGAAATCGCCCTGAAGCCGGACTCTCCGGCCATCTTCGACGGCTACTGGAAGTCGCCCGAACTGGATAAGGAAGCGTTCTCCGGCGGCTGGTACCGAACCGGCGATCTGGTTCGCATGGATGAAGACGGTTACCTGTTCTTCGAAGGCCGTGCCGATGACGTCATCTTGACGTCGGGATACCGCATCGGCCCGTTCGAAGTCGAGGACGCCCTGGTCAGTCACGCGGCCGTCGTCGAAGCTGCCGCCGTGGCCTCGCCGCACCGCGATCGCGGGGAGATCGTCAAGGCCTTCGTCATCCTGGCCGAGGGGTACGAACCCTCCGACGAACTGACCCAGGAACTTCAGGACCACGTGAAGTCCGTGACGGCCCCCTACAAGTACCCGCGGGCCATCGATTACGTCACCGATCTCCCGAAGACGACGAGCGGGAAGATCAAGCGCGCTGAACTGAAGAAGCGCGAATGGGAGGGATGGGATCGAGGATGAACCCACGGCTCGCCCGCATGACGCTCACGGTCGTCAGCGCCGTCCTGCTTGGCGCACTGACCGTCACTGCGGGCGGGCTGTACCTCGGCCTTCCCCTCGTGACGCTGGATCTCGAAGCGTCTTTGACGAAGGTTCCCATTGCCGTCGGCGATGCGCTTGACGCATTGGAGACGGCGGTCGCCGGGCTCGGCGTGCCGCCCTCCGAGTGGGACGAGATTCAGCAGGCCTTTGACGACGCGTTGGCGTCGGTCGAAGCCTTTGCCGAGACGTTTCCGATGTGGGTCCCACTGCCGTTGATTGGCGGAGGCGTCGAGATCGGTCTTCCACTTGTCGTCGTCGACGGGCTTCGGATCAGTGGCGGGATGGTCTCTGACGAACTCGTTCGTTCGATCGCGGCGTGGGGCGATCTGGACATTCCTCGACCACTGATCGATTTCGAAGTCGACATCGGAGAAGAAACGGGGACCGTGCTCGGAGACATCGACCTGTCGGCGTGGATGCTGTCCACCGAGTTGGTCAAGCGGTTCGACCTGCTCCTGCTCGCGGTGACGTTGGGCGCGGGCGTCGACCTCATCGGAGCGGACGTCGTTCCGACCGTCGTGTTCGATGTCCCCGAGGAACTCGAAGACGGCGTGACCGGTGCTCTGGCCGCGCTTCACCTCGACGGCCTCTCCTGGTCTTCTTTTGCGGCGCATGCGACCCTCGGATTCGAAGTGGGGCCGCCCTTCCTTCGGCTGTACGGCGACGTTCGGTGGACGATGCCGCTGAGTACGAGCACGGAATGGTGGGAGCTTCGTGCCGGGCCGTTGTCGGCCCTGATAGGATTCGTGATCCGTTTCTGATGATGACTGACGAACAACTGCTGCAGCTGGCGAACGAGGTGCGGGAACGCGCGTATGCGCCCTATTCGGGATTCAAGGTCGGCGCGGCGCTGTTGTGCGCAGACGGGACCGTGTTTACGGGCGTGAACATCGAAAGCGCAACCTTCACACCGTCGATCTGCGCGGAGCGCACCGCCCTCTTCAAAGCGATCTCCGAAGGGCACAAGGACTTCGTCAAAATCGCTGTGACGTGCGACAAGCCGTACTGCTCACCGTGCGGCGTGTGCCGTCAGGTGATGTCCGAGCATGCGCCGGATCTCGAGATTCTCATGGGAAATCCGCAGGGAACGTTCAAACGGACGTCGATCCGGGAGCTGTTACCCGCCAGTTTCTCGCTGCGCGACGACGTGCCGTAGCGCCGTTCCGTTACGCCGATCCTTCGATCCGCTCGACGATCAACGGGGGGGGCTGATGTGGCGCGCCCGAGGCGTCGATGACATAGGCCGTCTCCACCATCTGACGCACTGAAGCAAGATTCTTCTCGTCGTTGACGTACAAGCGAACGAGCGCTTCGCCCCTCTCGACACGATCGCCGACCTTGTGCAGCACCTCGATCCCGACCGCCGGATCGATCGCCTCCTCCTTGGTGAACCGGCCGGCGCCGAGCAGATTGGCGGCCCGTCCGATTGCCAGGGCGTCGAGTGTCTCAACGGTCCCGGCGCGCGCCGCGCACACATCGACCGTTTTCGCCGCCTGCGGAAGCAAGGAGAGATCGTCGATGACGGCAGGATTGCCGTGTTGCTGGGCGATCAAGGTTCGGAACTTCTCCAGGGCCTGACCGTTCGCGAGCAACGCGCGCAACAGGGCGACCGCCTCCTCCCGCGTGGACGCCTTGCCGGCGAACACGACGAGTTCCGCGCCGAGCTCGCAGCACAGCGACGCCAGATCCTGCGGCCCCTCGCCGCGCAGCGTGTCGATGGCCTCACGCACCTCGAGCGCGTTGCCGACCATCCGCCCGAGCGGTTGCGACATGTCGGTGATGACGGCGGACATCTTGCGGCCCAGCTTCTCCCCAATGGCGACGAGCGACCGGGCCAAGCGGCGCGAGTCCTCCAGCTTCGGCAAGAACGCGCCAGCGCCCGTCTTGACATCGATGACGATCCCCTGAGCGCCGCCGGCGATCTTCTTGGACATAATCGAGGCGACGATGAGCGGGAGCGAATCGACCGTCGACGTGACGTCGCGCAGCTCGTAGAGAATCAGGTCGGCAGGCACCATGTCGTCCGTGTGGTCGGCGAGTGCGAGCTTCGTATCTCGCACCAGGTTGAGGAACTCGTCCAGCGTCAGGTCCGTTCGGAAGCCGGGAATCGACTCGAGTTTGTCGATCGTTCCGCCGGTATGTCCGAGCGCCCGGCCCGACAGCTTCCCAACCGTCAGCCCGGCGGCGGCGAGGAGTGGGATCAGTACGAGCGTCGTTGTGTCTCCCACCCCGCCGGTGGAGTGTTTGTCCACCGAGAACCCGCCCATGTCGTCTGGTGTGAACATCTTGCCCGAGTGGGCCATCGCATCGGTCAGAACCGCCGTCTCTTCATCGTTCATTCCCTGGATGCGGATTGCCATCAGCAGGGCCGACGACTGGTATTCGGGAATGGAGTTGTCGCTGACGCCGGCGATCCAGTAACGGATCTCGTCCGGCGTGAGCGTCTCCCCGTCGCGCTTCTTACGTATGATGTCTACCGTGTTCATGATCTCATTCTAGGCCCGCAATTCGGGCCGATCAAAGTGGCGGAGGTAGAAGACAGTCTCTACGCCCTCGAAGCCGAAGGACTCGTACAGCTTCCTCGCCGGCTCGTTGTCGATGCGCGTGAGCAAGCGGACCCCGCACAATCCCAACTCCCTTGCCAACGCGAAGCTCGCCTCCAACAAAGCGGTCCCCATGCCGCGGCGGCGATACGGCTCGAGGACGTGGAGTTCGTCGAGATAGAGAAAGCCCCTTCGTGCATCGAGCTTGGTCACGCGG